>Ga0209654_1000056_pt1 | contig 109982 bp, 97 predicted proteins | sample SaaInl1SG_22_DNA_FD_184646 | JGI IMG/M metagenome (GOLD analysis project Ga0209654, IMG submission 184646) | Marine microbial communities from expanding oxygen minimum zones in the Saanich Inlet - ESP_161SG_22_DNA (SPAdes) (version 2) | ecosystem: Environmental > Aquatic > Marine > Intertidal... | reverse complement strand
TTGGTTACGGATCCGGTATCAGAGGCCTGTTTGAGAACATGGCCATTTGTCCCTTGTGCCACCCGCAGCATTTCAAGTGACAGCGAAGGCAATGTTTGGCCGTTATATCGGGCGACCATCGGCATGTGACGGACCACGGCGTCTCTTGTGCTGGCGAAACTAACAAAGCCAGCACCAGGCGATTGCGCCACCTTTGGCACAGGTGACAATAAATGGGTGGATTCCAAAACGGGCAGTGAGGCAGAGCCAATCACCGAGACACTGCCGGGGCTATAGACTGGATTGGCACTGTTTTGATCGGATAGGGCAAAGGCCAGCACCGACGGCGTATAGGACAGCATCTCGCCAAGTTGCGCGTCGCCATCAGGTAGAGACGTTGCCAATGCGCCCTGTTCCAACCCGCCAAGGGTTTCGATCGCGGCGGCGTTAAAGCGGTCATCCTCTGACATCAAAATATCGAGGCCTATGACCCGCGGCTCGGCAAGGCCGATATTCTGCACCATCACGGCCATATAATGGCGCGGCCATGGCCATTGGCCAAATCGTGCCAAGGTGGTTTCGTCGATATCGACCAATACCATCTTTTTTCCAAGGTCCAGATCGCCCTTAAACGGCTTTGTCTTGGTGTAGATGTCGAGACTGAAATCGCGGGTGTTGGAATGAACCCCGCCGATATCAAAAATCCCAATAATCGCGCTGACCGTTGCCAGCACAATGGCCACTGCATATAAAACCCACCTGGATGCGAGGTTAGGTCTCATCGAATAGCATCGCCAGCAGAGAAAATTGGTAGATATAGCGCCACCACCATGACCCCGATCATAGCACCCACAAATACAATCATCAGCGGTTCAATGATTGTGGAGAGGCCATCGACGACGGCGGTAAATTCTTCTTCATAATATTTGGCGATAGAGGTCAGCATTTCGTCCATATTACCAGTGCGCTCGCCAACCGCCATCAATTGCGACAGGGCGAGGGGAAACACTTTTTCATTGCCAAATAGCTGGGATAACGGCGCGCCGGTGGTGATCTTTTGTTTGATCCGGGTCATCGCATCTAGAAACTGGACGTTCTGCGACACCGTGCTGGACACCTCTAGCGTATCAATAACCGACACACCAGCGGCCAAAAGATTGGCCATCAATAGTGACATACGCGCCACCGTTGCCTTGACGATAATATCGCCAATCAGCGGCAATTTAAGCGCAATGATCGATTTCAATTTACGGTAAGGCCGCACAAAGCGATGCAGGGTCTTGTTGGTAAGCCAGATAGCCGTCACCGTGCCAATGACATTCATCACATTGCCACCATCTTGGATCCAGTTACTGGCATCAACGATGGATTGGGTCGGTCCGGGCAATTCGGCGCCCAAACCTTCGTACATTTCCTGAAAGGTCGGGACCACATTGGTCAGCATGAAATAGGAAATGGAAACGGTAATCACCACGAGGGTAACCGGATAGAACAGGGCTGATTTAATACCGGCTTTAATCGCCTGTTGTTTTTCGAGCATTTCAACCAGACGATCGAGAAACACGTCCAGCTTACCCGAGATTTCTCCGGCCTCGACCATGTTTAGATACACACTATCAAAATGGCGCTTATGCTCGCGGAATGACGCCGAGAGAGACGCACCATTATTCAGCTTGTCAATCATCTCAGTCGCAACCCGTTTCATATTAGGGTTAGTGGACTGCGCCGCCACCAATACCATCGCCTCGACAATGGGCAAGCCTGCCCGCATCATCGTGGCGATCTTTTTAGTGAAAACCATGATTTCCTTTGGCGGGATAGAGCCAAACGGACCCCATGTGATCTGAATATCCAGCGCCGATTTTTTCTTCGGCTTGATCTCTTTGATGGTTATTTCGCGGATACCGTCAGAGCGCAGCTTTTGCTTGGCCGAGACTATACTGCCAATCTCTAGCTCGCCTTTGACCTTTTTACCGCGCTGCTTGCCTTTATAGGTGAACTTCTTCATCGCCTAGAGCACCAAAATCCGGGAATATTCCTCGATGCTAAAGATCCCCTCCTTGATGAAGTTTCGGGCAATCTCCTGCATCGTTTCAAAGCCGTCAACCTTGGCCGCCGCCAGCAATTCAGGGGCAAGCGCCTCTTTCAAAATGGCTTCTTCAAGGCTTGGGCTGATCCGCAGAACCTCATAAACGCCGCGCCGTCCTTTATAACCGGAGCCTCCACATTTATCACAGCCAACACCAATCTTGGCTTTGACGTCGGCCGCTTCTTCCTCGGTAAAGCCGATGCGCGTCAATGTATCAACATTTGATTGCGGGTCATCGGCGAGGCAGTTTTGGCAATTGGGTCGGCCCAGACGCTGGGCCACAATAAGCGACGTCGCGGCGGCAATCATAAAGGGCGGAACCCCCATATTCATCAGGCGCGTAATCGTCGCGATGGCGTCGTTTGTGTGCAATGTCGATAACAGCAAGTGACCGGTGAGGGCGGCTTTAACCGCAATCTCAACGGTTTCCTGATCTCTGATCTCACCAACCAGAATAACCTCTGGATCCTGACGCAAGAATGCCCGAAGGATGGCGTTAAAGCTCAAACCGATCTTTTCATTGGCTTGTGTCTGACCAACGCCCTCAAGGTAATATTCGACCGGATCCTCCGCCGTCATGATATTTAGCTCGGGATCATTGATATGCTGTAGACAGCCATAAAGCGTGGTGGTCTTACCTGAACCAGTCGGGCCGGTTACAAGGACCATGCCTTGCGGCGCGCTGATAGCCTCGACAATACGGTTATAATTGAGGTCGGTTAGGCCAATTTTGCTGAGTGATAGAGACGGATCGCCTTTGAGGATACGCATAACAATGCGCTCGCCATTCTTGCCCGGAAGAACGTTAAAGCGGAAATCAACGTCTTCGCCAGCATATGGAATGGTGATGCCGCCATCTTGGGGTAGGCGTTTTTCGGAAATGTCACATTCGGCAAGGATCTTGAAACGTGTAGTTACGCCAAGGAAATTCTTGAACAGATATTCTGAATATTCTTCGCGGATAACCAGACGGCCATCGATGCGAAAACGCACCCTTGCGATATCGCGGAACGGCTCGATATGGATATCACTGGTGCCGGTTTCCAACGCGCTATGCAGAATATGATCACAAAATTCAGGGACTAGCTCGTCATTATCAGCGGGGAAGCGTGAGCGCTTTGCCTTTGCTGCAACCTGCTGTCTTTGCTGTTTTTCAACAGAATCCAGCACGGATTTAACCCGTTCATGACCGCGTAATTGTTCAAAATTACTGAGCGTCATCAATTGGAATTCGATGTTGAAATTAGAGATAGATTTCAATTGTCCGGCTTGGGTCGCAGTTGTTGGATCGACAATGGCAACCCGCAAAAACCGTTGCTCTACCTCAAACGGCAGGGCGTAATGTTCGTCAATGAATGACACCGGAATAAGCGGCAGGGCACGCACATCGACCTGTTTCGGCTCTAGCACAATTCGGCGAAGCGCATAGGCACGCGACAATACGGTATGGACGACTTCTTCATCCACACCCGCAGAGCGGATCATCTTTTCAAGAACTTCGGAGCTAGTGCCGCTACCAGATGACCGGGCCTCAGCTAGTTTTTGCACATCAAGCCGGTTTGCCGATTGCAGAACCCGGAGAACTTTGTCGGCAACATCATTGCTATAAATGGCCATGATAGCTGCCTATCTAGTTTGCGGCCGGGGCAGGTCCGGCGTTAGGCGGTGTTGCACCGGCATTAGGTGGGGTGACGCCAACATTTGGAACTACATCTGGCTGGCTAGCGGCGGCCATTTTGAACGGCGCCTCTGGGACATAATTGATTGGCAATTCCGCGATATCACCGTTTTCCGCAACAATAATGATGCCAGTCGGGGTGATTTTCACAATATTCGTATCGCCAGCGCCCAGTGTCTCACCCTCACGAAGGGTGATCAGCTTTGAAGATGCCGCCTTTAGATCGAACAGGCCGTCATCCTTAACAATGTCGCGCACAGCCGAGGCCGCGCTTTTGATCATCGCTTTTGAGGTAAATGTGTCGGTCGGCTCAATACCCGGATATTCGAGTACTGCGTAACATTCGCTCACAATGCCATTTGATTTGGCGAGCAGTAATTCGCAATAGCGTTCGGCATGAACAACACTGCGCAACGGGCCAATATCAAGAATTGTGCCTTCTAATTCTTGATCGCGCATTACAAAATGGGCACCGAGCAATGGCTCTATGGTTGATTTAAGGTTAATCGCGGCTTGGCGTGCAAGGCTTTGATCCTCAAACGCGCCAATGCGGACATAGGCCAGCATTGGCTTGTCGCCGGGCATAACATCCTGATTGGTGGCTGAGAAGATTTGTGCTTGGGCCTCGGCTCTGGACACCGCGACACCAACCACCCGATAACTCTGGGCCATTAATGCGGTATTATCCTGTTTGCCAAGAAGCTCGGCGCCTGATGCCGCTATTTCTTCATCGCCGCCATCGGGCGCGGGTAGCAACACACCGCCAGTCGCCTGATCAGCGATCCGATCGAGGCCGCGCCGAAACGGATCATCAATATCAAGAACTTCCGGGGCAACAAGAGACTTTTCTTGAGCCATAGCGGTAGTTAGCGAGAGGCTACCAGCAATGATACAGAGGCTGGAAATCGTCAATTTTAGTAGTTTCTTCATTTAGATAGTCACCATATCTAAAATTCGTTTCTCTAATATATTGTCTGTTAACGAAAAATTAACACTACATATTGCGTTTGGCTAGGAATTCTTTGACGGAATGGTGATCGTGACGTTAATTGACATCGTCGGATCGCCCGGTTGCGCCTGAATACTCTCTTTACTGATGCGTACACTGCGCTGTGCATTAACGAAATTATTCCGAATGCGCAGATAAGTTAGGAAGTCGCCACGCATCTGCAAATTGACGGATTGGCCGATAAGTCCAGTCACACCAATGTTTTGCGGGACCACGATTGCCGGCACATTATCGTCAAAAATCATGTCATTTGCCTTTAGCTCGTCAATAAAGCGGGTAAAGGCATCAGAAACGGTCTGTGATGGCGGAAAGCTAGCCGCGCGGGTTTTGATTTCATTTTCAGTCGTGGTTTTATTGCGCACAGCAATCTCGATTTGCGGCTTTGACCGCTCAATCGCGTTTTTCAACTGCTCTATCTGGTTAACAATATCGTTATTTTCGCGCGTTCTTGGCAATAAAAACTGGCTGTTAAGAATAAAAGGCCCAGCCACAAACACGACAATCATAAAGATCCATAGTGACAGGCCTGCAACCGCGTTGCCATTCGCCTCACGCAGATAGCGGGCGCGCGAGAAACGGGATTTCGATAGCTTCTTGCGGCGCTTGTTACGCTCTTTTTCTTCCTTCACCAGCTTTGCCGCTTGCCGCTTTTCTTCTCTGGAAATTTTTGGCTTGTTGGCTTTCTTGCCGCCTTTGGATTTTCCATTGCCGTCATCGACTGGCCCTATGGCCCCGGTCGGCATTGTCGGCGCGGTAAATGGCACAGTCGCCGGATTGCCGTTCGGCACCATTTGCGGTGCCATCCCCGACATGTCGGCTGGTTGCATGCCAGTTTGTTGCATGGCCGGTGCCTGAACGGCTGGTGCCTGAACGGGCGGTGCCTGAACGGGCGGTGCCTGAATGGGCGGTGCTTGCATATTTTGAAGTGGCATGCCTGAAACTGGCATATTTGGCGGTTGCGCTGGCATCTGTTGCATTGCCATTTGCTGCATCGGGTCGGCCTGAACCGGCACCTGTTGCGCGGGTATTTGTCCTGCTGGCATTTGCGGCATTTGACCTTGTTGCATTGGCACCGCTTGCTGACCAGAGGCGGCTAACTGCTCTAACAACGCCAGCGCTTCGGGCGAAATCTGTTGGTTATTACCCGCGCCGCTCGACTGGGCATCACCGTCTTTGTTCTTTTTACCAAACCCAAACGCCATAACTAGCTTTCCTGTCTCAAGGTGCCGGTGACGACAAAGTCAAAGAACCCTGAACCTTCTCTAGCAACCGGTGCGCCAGCATCAGGCCCTTCGATCAATCCACTATTCAGCAATTCGGTAACGAATAGCAGGATGACTTCCTGATTGATCGCCGTGCCGGTGATCGAAATCGTATTATCTTCAGCCAGCGAATAGGACGACAGCTCCATACCCTCGGGCACAAGGTCGGGCAATGTGTTCATGATGGTGAACTTGCCACTGCGGGCCAAGGCGGTTTCGATATTCGCCAATTCGGTTTGCAGCGATGCTATCTTCTCATTAATGCTGGTGATCCGGTCTTGCGATGACGTGGCCTCCAACCGGATCGAGTCAAAGCCGCGGCTCTCGCGCTGGCTCTCCAGAAATCCGGGCACAACGACGCCGACGGTCCAGCCACCCATGACAAAGATCGCCAATATCCAGAATTTGGTTAATGTACGCGTAATCACACCCAATTGACGGTTGCGCCGCAGGGATTCAGATTGCGGCAACATCGATAGGCGGATAATCCCCGGCCCGTCGTCACCAAAAGTGCCAAGCTTGCGCAAGGCAAGGCCAAAGGCCGAGGCAAAGCCCGACTTGTTGGAAACTTGGGTTAGCAGATTTTCAACTGGCTGGGCCATGCGCGACGCGCTGGTGGGTTCCCACAAGGCCAATGGTGCGAGCGAGAAATGCTTGTCCAAAAGCCACATCAGATTTTGCGCGCGCAACGAATCTATCGCCACATAAATGACTGAGAATGGTGGGAAATCCTGTTCTTCCTGCAAAAACAGGACAGCCTGTTTCAGGGTGTTCGCAACGCGCCCGCCGATTTCATCCCAGAAATCGCCTGACGGGCTATCGATATCCTCAATCTCATTGAGCAACACCTGATCAAATTCGCTAATCTCCAGTTTTACCGTATTGAAACGTGTTGGCTGGAAAGCGATGATCTCGATCCGGTCATTCGATATATGCAAGATAGCTTGGCTCTGGCGGCGCTCGTCCGGGGGCAGGCTGGTATAGAGGTAGTTGGCCAGCGCGACCGGTTCTAGCTCCAGATATGTCGGGTTCAAATGCGCACCGAGCAAAACATCGGACCATGGCCGTAATGTCGCGGTTTCCGCATAGCCGATGACAACCCGCGTTAAATCGTCATTCTCTGACTCGACCAAAGTGTAATAGGCGACAAAAGGGTCCTCTAGCTTGGCGAGGTCAGGTTCGACCTCTGCCCAGAAGGTTACATCCTTTGCTTCCTTTGCCAATTCGGCGCTCGACATGAATGGCAGATTGATTTGTCGCAATGTCACAATGCCGCTTGGGATCAGTATTCCAGCATCATGCGCCGAGAACATGCCTTGCTCACGCATGGTGCGCAATACATCTACAACCATATCTTGCTGACGGGACAGGTTTTGCATGTCCAAGTTGCGAGGCAAGCCAGCACTTGCTAGATTGTCGATATTTATGACATTGGAATTATGCCTTACTTCAGTTACCGTGACCGCACGCGAGTGAAGTTTAACAGCAACGAGGTCATCTGAACCTTTGCCCAGCGGCCTGAGAAAATTGGCTATTTTTGGTAAAGTTTTTGCCATAGAATAGTGTTAATGCAACGGTAACGGTTTGTTAATATTTATTTGTTGATATTGTGTCGATTTAACCATTTTGACAGCACCAAAAATGAACAAAAACGAATGGGAATGTGAATTTGTCTGTTACTGATGTAGTCAATGACCTTATTGCGCCGTTATTGGTGTTTTTTAACACCCTGATGGGCAGCATTGTGCTCTTGGGGTTGATGGTCATTTTCCTGCTGGTCTGTCTTGCGTTACTCAAGCGGTCACGCCGCAAAGCCGGTGCGCAGAAAAAACCGCCAGTGATGACGGATGGATCTTCGACTGATGATCTGACCAAGGATATCCCAGCAATTACACCTTCAAATGTTGATATCGGCGGTATCGCCGGAGCCGGCGAAGTTGGCGAAGTTGGCGCCGATGATGATGCTGATGACGATCTGGACGAGGATGATGATCGGCCGAAATTCACATTTTTCCGCCGGAAGAAGAAAAGCCAAAGCACGAAAACGCCTCCTAATAGTGATGCGGCCGAAAACGGCGCGGGGAAGCCAGAAACATCGTCATATGATGAAGAGCTCAAGGTGTTACACGATGTTGAACAGGAAATGCTCGCCACCCGCCAGCTCTACATAAATGGCCATATTTCAAAGGATGTGTATGTCGCCGAGACCAGAGCGCTTTATGAACGCGTGCAGAACGTCGAATAAGTAACATCCCCTAATTCTCCTCCCCCCCAGTTATGACCGCCCAGTTATGACAGCCCATTTGTGACCATCAACCTATACCAACAGGCATGGCCACCAAGTTATGGCTCTAGTGACTAGGCGCTCTATGCCGCTATGGTCTCGGGCCCTTAGCCCCTAATTGGTACGGTCGCGTGTGCGGAAGGCTGAATGCGGCTGGAGATCAGCGCTAGGGTCAATCACCGTTGGTGCCATGAACACAATGGTTTCCGATAGTGCCGTTGAATAGGCGTCTGATCCGCCTAATGCAGGCGATAGCGGGGCAAAGCTACCAGTTGTTCCAGGTAGGCCAGATGTGTTGGTAGATTCTGAATTACGGGTCAATCCGGCAAGAACGACGATATCACCAGGCGCCGCCCAGAATACCGATTTAATCTTGTCTGATGTTTCGTCTGAGTCTTTACGCACATTTGCCAGCGAGACATTAAAGCGGGTGTCTTCGATATACACATCGAGCTTTACCGTGTTGTTCAACCGGTTGATGCCAACCCCATCGATACGTAGCAAGAACGGCGCTGGGTATTCTTCGATTGGGGTAAAGGTTGTGTTATCGGCGCGGCGCTCGGTCGGGCCTTCAACTTTCGCTGTTAGGGTGCGCTCGATTGAGGCCTTTGCACCTTCCGCCACGAGCACGGTCGGGCTTGATACCACCCGCGCTAGCTTGTTGGTTTCAAGGAAGGTCAATAGCGAGCCAATCGTTTGATTAGGTGATTGGAGACGCAGACTCTGTGCACCAGCCGATTGGCCAATTTTCGCCGCAAGATCGGCCAGCTCACTATTTAGCAATTCGGTGCGTGTTGGGGCTGTCTGGCCATCCGCCGCAGTGATAGTGCCAAAGCCAAACTCGGCCTCGCCAACGCCGTTGCCACCGCCACTAGGCTTGACTGAGAGGAATGATTCAACCTGCCGCGAGAAATCGCGTGACACGGTGATGATGAAAATCTCGATCAATACCTGCAATTGCGGGACATCATATTGGTCTAGCAAATTGACGACTAGATCATTGTCCTCGCGGGTGCCAATAACGGTAATGCCGGTCTCGTCTGCGATAATCTTTGGCGATAACGAAGCTGGGTTACTTGTGCCGCAATAGCTTGGTAATCCCTCTGGAATCCTTGTGTCTTTTGCAACTGCTTCACCATCGGCCGCAGCCGCTGCAGCCGCTACTGGCGCGGCCGCGGCTTCACCAGCGGCGGCGGCGCCTGACGGGCGGAGCTCATCAAAGAAGTCTCTGATCCGGCTTGCCACTCCGGGGACAGCCGCGGCGCCATCGCTGGCGGCGGTGTCAGAGATGACCGCGTTATAAACAGTCATTTTCTCGGTGAAGATTTCCTGACCAGGCCAGATACACTCATCCTCAGATAGAATATTTTGATATTCTGGACCAAGCCCCATCACGCCGCCATTCATTGCGGTTTCGAGCTTGCCGCTTAGCTGGTCATCAGTGGTCTTGTCGAATTTGATCATGTCCGAGCGCAAGGCCAATGCCTCACGGGTCATTGTGGAAATAAGTTTTGATGTTGCTTCGGCGGCTGGTGCGCGGGAGATGCTCTCGATACCGCGTATAAAGCCTTGGTCATCACCGCCGAGCAATAGCTGGGCATATTGCAGAATTTCGGAAATTCGGTTGTGCTCTGATTGGGCCTCGGCCAATTCGGCTCTTGCTTTCACCGCGGCATTATAATTCTCAATTGATTGCCGAATGGCGACCATCCGCAGGTCGAATTGCTCTTGTGTATAGACTTGCGCAACTTCGATCGCACGATCGTAAACAATGGCAAGACCATGCTGTTCCATCAACGCATCCATGATCGCGATGGCACTCGCCTCAACCGACAGGGTAACTGTAATTTTTGAGTCCAGAATGGCGTCTGACATCGCCGCCTGCAGACCGATCGACTGGAACAGGAAATCCATCGCATCGGGTAGCGGCATCTCACGCACGGAAAATGACAGCACCGGATTATCAAGAAGCTGGCGTAATATTGCGGTTTTACTGCTAAAGGTACCGTTCTCGCCACCAACGAAAACCAGATCATTTGGCAATTCCAGATAGCCATCACGCTTTTCGGTCAAATTGCGTCCAAATACCGGGATGTTTCCACCCAATCCGCCAATCGTGCTCTCTTCCGCTGTGTCAATGCGATCATCAAGGACGCGCAATGTATCCAGCAATGTGGTTTCTAGCTGGAGGCCCTTATTAACCAGAATCTGGGTCCGCTCAAACGCGCGCTTGTCCAGAATGGCCTCTTTCGCGGCATCATCTAACGCGACCAAATCGGGCTTTTGCACCGGCTCTTTTTTGGTTCCGTCTTCATTATATTCTGGATTGCCCTCATCGATCAGCGAGATAACCGTCTTGACGAAATTGTTATTGCTCAAGCTTTGCGGTGAATGCTGAACCTGTAGCAACTTGCGGCGCGGCAATGGGTCGAATGACGTGAGTTCATCATCATCAACACCCTTTATCGGTGCAATTATTTTGTCACGGACAATGTCAAGGCTGTCGGCAATATCCACATCATTAGGGATCCGGTCAGGTGAGTCGCATCCGAATAGCAAAATACAGGCCAGCGACATTGTTCCAATGCTAACGAATCTGCCCATGGATCGTTGCAGTCTAGACGTTTTGGTCACTATCAAGCTCCGGAATTCAGGTATTATGTAATTTATCTAATTTAGCAACATATAGAGTTTAGAGCAAAGAATAAACACAACACTTAGAAATAACCCGAAGGGGAGCTTGCTACCGATTGCGGCCTTTCCGAGCAAAATAAGAGCAATGCCAGCGATGGCACCAAGGGCCGCCGCGCCGAAGAAAACAACAATGGTTAGAACCGGCCCCAACCATGCGCCAATGGCTGATAATAGCCAAAAATCGCCCTCTCCAAAGCCATTCTTACCCCTTATCAAGCGGAAAATAGCATTGATCAAAAGCGGCATTCCGGCGCCAATAAGAGCCCCAACAATGGCCTCACTCCAGCCGATATGCCAGACAAAGCTGCCGCCCGATCCGGCAATGGCAAAAGCCAATCCAAGGCCACCCAAAATAGTTAACAGAGCAGGATGAAGGATCATCGCTTCGATGTCAGTCAGGAATGAAATGGCGATAAAAATAGCGGCAAGGGAAAAGCCAATAGCCATCACTGGCGGCATAATAGCGGCATAGCTAAGGGTGATGAGCCCCATGAATAGCTCGACCAAGAGATAGCGCGGGGATAAAGAAATCTGCCGGCATGAACAGCGGCCGCGAAGGGCAATATAGCCAAATAGCGGGATGTTTTCCTTTATACCTAATGGCCGCTCACAGGTGCGACAGCGCGATTTGGCATGGATAAAATCTTCATCTCGCACCAAACGCAACGCGCAGGCATTGGCAAAAGAGCCAAAACAGGCCCCCGCGTAAAATATCAAAAAAGAGATTAAAACCAGCCAGCCAGACACCGTGGCGATATCGTTGTTATGCGGCGAATCGGCCATTGCGCGGCCTAGGCTGGCGAGCAACGAGTCCGGTGCGATGAGGTCAAATATCATCAATCAACGTCGAGCTGTAGCAGCTTTTCATTGGCGCTTATGCTACCTGCCGCCGCCGCTCTTTCGAGCCACTCGCGGCCCCGCACGGCGGCGTATGGTGATTTCTGTCCCAGATTATAATCGCCGAGCATTTCCATTGCATCGACCAAGCCCCCCTCAGCGGCACAGGTCACTTGCTTTAGGACTTTGCGAAATTCGAGGCCAGACGCCAATTTGTTCCGCGCGGAAATGAGACAGGCGCGCGGTTCGCCCATTGCTATAGCCTCGCCTAAATAGGTGGCCGCTTTGCGTTTGTTAACGCCGGGGTTGCTGTCATCTGCATATAGTAATGCCAGCTCAAAGTTTGGTTCAGGTGATTTGCGGGCGAGGGCACGCTCTAGCCATTTACGTGCCTTTACGAAATTCTGCGGCACGCCAATGCCGCGCCGGTACATAACACCGGTTAATTCGGCCGCCTGTGGGTGACCGTTCCGCGCCGCCAATAGGGCCCATCCAAAAGCGTATTTGGCCATTTGGTCGTCGTCGGTAACACTTTGCTCCATTAAATACAGAGCCACTTTATACATAGCCCCGACATCCCGCTCATGGGCGGCGGCAAGCTGGGCACGAATTTCTTCAGGGGCATCCTCTGGCAACTCGGCGGCAATCGCCGGGGCGGTGCCAGCAATCAACAACGCCATCAGACCAATGCAAATAGACCGCGTCCAGCGCCATAAATTAGGGCGCCTGTTCATTTTTGATGCGTTTTTTAATGTTAACATTAGTAACCTTAGATATATTGGTTGTAGATGAAGCGTTGCTTTGCGAATGCGCGACAACCTTATCGTTAACCTCGGCCTCTGAATTTTGCCTATATTAAGTCGCTAATATAATTTTTCGCAAGACCACAATATTGACGGCAATCCGCACCCCTGCACCTAGCCCTTATTAATATCAGCTGAGACATAGAAAAATGGAACAAACCAACCCGATTTACGAAATGTTGATGCAAATTGTGAACACCCGCAAAGTATCTGACTTTCATCTTCATGCCGGTAGACCCGCTCAAATTCGTGAGTCTGGCGACATTGTCCCCATTGATTTTGTTGTGACCAATGAGATGTTGGCCGATCTCATGCGGACTGAATTGGGGGACGAGGCGTTTGAGGCATTTGATGAGTCTGGTGACGTTGATTTTGCGATCCAGTATCAGGGCCAGCGTTTTCGTGCCAATGGTTATAAACAGCTAAATGGCTATGCGATGGTGTTGCGCGTGATCGTAACCGAAGTGCCGCATATCGATATGCTTGGCCTGCCGCCTGCGGTGCATGAAGTGTTAACGGCAAAGTCGGGTTTGGTTCTTGTGACCGGCCAGACCGGCTCTGGTAAATCAACGTCACTGGCGGCGATGATTGATAAAATTAACCGTGAGCGTAACGAGAATATCATCACCGTCGAGGATCCGGTGGAATTTGTCCATCAGAGCAAAAAGTCGATTATCACCCAGCGTGAAGTCGGCCCGCATACCAACAGCTTTGGGGCGGCGCTTAAGGGCGCGCTTCGTCAAGATCCGGATATCATTCTAATGGGTGAGCTGCGGGATTATGAGACTGTGTCTATGGCGATGACCGCGGCCGAAACCGGCCATTTGGTATTTGGCACCTTGCACACTAATGGCGCGCCGGAAACCATTAACCGTATCATTGACGTGTTTCCCGCAGAGGAACAGGCCCAGGCGCGTTCACAATTGTCTCAATCACTCCGTCTGGTGATGACACAGCAATTGTTAAAGCGAAAAGGCGGCGGCCGTGTTGGTGCTTTTGAGGTTATGGTGTGTATCCCCGCCGTATCAAATCTCATTCGCGAGGCAAAAATCGTCCAAATCCAGACTGTGATGCAAACCGGTCAACAGCACGGGATGGTTACGATGGATAAATATCTCGAAATGTTGCACGAAAATAATCTAGTCGAGTGATTTACTAATTTTGACAGTTAAAAAAGCTAATTGTTTTTTTCCTTAATTAGCATTAGAAAGTACTGTCGTTGCGGGAGCGCGATGCTGACGGTACTGCGCCGTCATATTGAAACTACCTAATTAAGGATTATGATTATGATGAAGAAAACCGAAGGCTTCTCGCTTATCGAACTTCTCGTTGTGGTTGCCATCATTGGTGTTCTGGCTGCAGTCGGCATCGTGGGTTACCAGCAATATATTGACAACACCAAAGCTGATGTTGCCAAGACAAACGCCCAGAGCCTAGAGCGCTGGATTTCAAGCACACAGCTGGCCCGCTCTGGCGGTCTGACAGTAAAGCCTGACGATTGTAACACTACGGGTTCTACAACACTAACCCGTTGTTTTGATAATACAATGGTGATTACTAACGGTCCATTGGATAAGTTCAAAAACCCTTATTCATCAGCCACCGATGCACTCATCGTTACCTATGATAAGGACACGGCTTTCGCCATTGGCGCAGAGTGTGACTTTACAGCAGCGAGCGGTGCAAACGCTGCGGGTGATAATGTGACATCAGCAATCTTACCGGGCGATTCTTCTGGTCTGCTACATATCCGGAACATTGGTTCGGGCGACAATATTTCAAAGACCGACAACTACCTTCAGGTTGGTTATTGTGATAAAGAAGGCGTCTTCCAGGAAGTTGCTGACAACATCACATTCTAATTGAATGTAATTTTCACCGCCCCTGTGATTCATAGGGGCGGTGTTTTTTTATTTGGGTTTATCTGGTGTAAGGAGGATTAAATGGCTTTTGACGTTAGAATTAACGGTGAACATGCAAAGATCGTTCTGTCTGGCGATGTTGACCTTCAAACCACCTCTGATCTGAAAACGGAAGTCACCAAGATTGTTGGTGTTTCCCATCTAGAGATTGACGCATCGAGCGTTACCTATATCGATTCAAGCGGCGTTGCGGTGTTGTTATTGACGCGCCAGCATTGTCTGCAAAACAACATAAGCCTTACCCTACCGCTGATTAGCCTTGCTGTTAGCCGGGTGTTGGAGATCGCCAAGATCGACCGTATTTTGCCGATTGGTCAAATTGTTGATGCCGCGACCGGCGCTGCCCCTGCTAGGATCGTTGATCAAGCGGCCAGCATGGCCAGTGCCGACGTCGCACCACCGGTGGGAACAGAAGGCCTTGTTGCCACGGCCGATGATGATTTGGTGTCGGAATTGCTGGCTGATGAGGCCGCACCTGCGCCTGCGCCTGCCGCGCCGTCTGCTCCGTCTGCTCCGTCTGGGGCCGAGCCAACCAGCTCTCCATCGGGAACGGGTGACGGCGGGATGTTCAAGCCCGGCAGTTTTAGTTAAGAACCGCCGGTTCCGGTTGTTCGAATGACAAACCCTTTAGAAATTCAGGATAACTTCTCGCTTATCAACGGGATGATGCAGGTCTATGCCCAATCTGGCGATGCCATTGATGGGTTGCGCTGGGCATTACCGCGGGTGTTAGAGGCATTGTCGGCTGAGGCGGGCTCGTTGTTTCTGCACCGCCCTGACGATGCTGTGCTGGAATGCGTGGTATGCCTTGGGCCGGTTGATGTGACGGGCCTTAAAATCCCGCAGGAAAAGGGCCTTGTTGGCCGCGCCTTTAGCGAAGGCAAATGTGAGTTAGTGGCCGATGCCAGCGCCGATGGCGCCCATTACAAAGGCGCAGATACCTCAAGTGGTTTTCAAACCCTATCAACGGCAACCGCGCCAGTTCGCCTCGGCGATAAGAATTATGGTGCGATCCAAGCGATCAATCGCCAAGAAGATGGCACGATCGGTAATTTCACCACCGCAGATATGCAATTGCTGGAAACTTTGGCCAGTTCGCTTGCCATGGCGATTTCCAACGTAGAATTGGCGGAAAAAGCGATCAGCGATACTTTGCTCCAGCGTGATCTGGATCAGGCGATGGAGGCCCAGGCCAGCCTGATGCCAGCGCCCGATAAGGATGGGTTTGCCGCTGGGCATGTATTGCCCGCTCGTCAACTATCCGGTGATTTCTTTGATCATGTGCGGGTCGGGGATTATCTGGCGTTTTGTCAGGGTGATGTCGCTGGCAAGGGCATAACCGCGTCGCTATTGATGGCACGCTCGATTGCCCTGTTCCGGCGTCTTGTGCGCCAAAACATGCCCGCTGATCAGTTGGCGATCGCGATCAATGAAGAATTTATTGAGGTAAATTCCGACCGGTTTGTGACCTTTGCGATGGGCTGGCTTGATTGTAGAACTGGCGATGTTTCCATGGTGAATTGTGGTCATGGTCCGATTTTGCTGGTGCATGGTGACGGCGCCGCGCCAACGGTTTTTGATGCCCAAGTAATGCCGCTCGGCCTCATGCCGTTTAAGCCAGAGGAAATTGTGCCGATCCAATTCAATCTTGGCGCTGGTTATTTGTATGTGACCACCGATGGCATAACCGAGGCAAAGGTAAAGGGCCGTGAGCTTGGCCTGTCCGGTCTGACTAGCCTGTCCCGGCAACTCCCCGGCAATAGCGCGGCGGAGAAAATGCGCGGGGTTATTAATCTGTTTGAAAAGGGCCGGTTGCAGACACATGATGATGCAACGTTGCTGATCATTGCCAATGGACCTCTCATCCAAGCAAGCACCATTGTTGGCAGAAAGATCCAGTTCGCCGCTTTGCCTGAAAGCCTTGCTGATTGCCGCGCAATATTGCGTGATGGCCTAGCGCAAATGGGCTGTGCGGCAAAGGAACTCGATGTAAATATTGCTGTCGGTGAAGTCTTGCAGAACATCATTCGGTATGCGTTTGGTGATGGAGACGTTGATCGATCAGGTGGGTCATTTTGGGTTTTGCTTGAACCCAGCGGGGATGAAATTCTTGTGACGATAGAGGATGACGCGAAACCGTCTGACCCTACAAAATGGTCTGGCGATCACCGCGAGGCGCATGAGGGCGGTCACGGATTAAACCTCATTAACGCCGTAGCCACCGCCGTCGAATTCGAGCCATTGGAGAATGGAAACCGCGCCACATTACGCTTTGCAAAGGTTTAGGCGTAGGCATAGTTCATGGAGAGGCCAAAGTGAGATATCCTGACCTGCCCCAATCTCCAGCCTTGCTGGTGGCGCAATGGCCGCGTGGGTTGAATATTCTTGAGGCTGTTCCGTTTAGACCGACTTATGACGCTGGCGCTTTGCTGGCGGCGTGCCGTTGGGCTGGTTTGTCGGCGCCGGGTAAATTACGGCGTTCTGGCGTTTCCTATCGGGCTGTTACTGGTCTTGCCAAAATAGCGGCGCGGAACCGGCATCGCGCGCAATATCACCATTCCGGTCATATCTTTCATGTGATCATGGCGTGCGGGGTTCTGGCTTATGCTGATGGGCTTTCACAGCATGATACCGATCTGTTGATCATCGCAGGCTTGGTGCATGATCTCGACCATCAGGCCTCTATCCGCTCGTCAAAGCTATATGCGCCGGAAATGCGTTCAGCCGATATCGCCCGCGCATGGCTTACCCGCTTTGGTGGTGATGTGCGCATTGCGGAACGTGTGACTGATCTATTGCTGGCAACCAGCTTTCCCAATGATGCCATTCGCACCGAAATTTTGGGGTCTGATCCTCTTGCTGCCTATCTTGTGGATGCCGACATATTTGCGTCTTGTTTCTACCGCCGCGCATTTGCCTTGCGTCTAAGTGGGCACATAAAACACGAGGACCGGCTGTTACAAACGCCAACCGAGCTTGGCAAGGCGTTTCGCAAGATTATAAGGGATCGCGGATTTAGTAGCGATGTTGCGGTTGATCTTCATGCGGCTTTGTCGCTCGGGCATTCTGCGTTTCATGAAGAGTCCCGTTAAATGGCGCGGGTCTATTGCAAAGATTGCGTCTTTTGGGATGTAACCCAGCAGGGCACAACCACGCGGTCACGCGAAGGACGGTGCAGGCGGCATGCGCCGACCCCAGAGGCAGACGATATCACCCAGGATTTCGGCACCGTTTGGCCCGCCACTTTCGAGGATGATTGGTGCGGCGAGGGCCGTGCACCAGATGACCAGCCCGATGGCCGGATCTTTGATGTCGAGGCCCTTGCGGCTGATTTAACGCGGAACTAACAGTCCCTTAAATGATATTGGCCAAATCCGCTGATAGGCCACTAAGAGCACTGCTAAAGGCGGTGCTAAGGGCTTTTACCGCCGATGGCACATCATTGGTGCCAAGCGGCGATGTGGCCTGATATTCACCGGCCAGAACGATCTTGCCCGCTTTGTTCCGCACCACGGCATTGAACGCAACCTTGGCACTGCCGGCTGGCTCATAGGCAAATTGGCGAATGTCGACGCTATAGGTGTAATCGGCATCCTGCATGCTATTGCTGTCACCAAAAACGGCATCTTGGCTGCTTGCATTAAGGGCATCGGTAACGGCCCGCTCGATCAATGTAGGCGTTGAAACATGCCAGAAATGGCCGCGTAATTCCTCAAATTTTATTGGATCAGTGGCGACGATTTGGATCAGAGTCCGGCCCGATTGCAGACCCCGAATATCGACGCGGCGCAACATGATTGTAGCATCACTGCCATAGCTGATGGCTGGCGTTGCAATGCTGATATCATAATGGCTATCGGCATCTCGCTTTGGTTTGGATGAACAGGCACCAACGGCAAACAGCGCCGCAACAAGGCATAGATTTAACAGGGTTAGCGGAAATTTTCTCATTGATCTCTCCTATTCGGTGCCAAGGATGAGGATGCTTGGATCATCACGAAGGCGGGCCGTCATTTCTTCAATATTGAGCGCCGCGCTCTCCATGCGAAGCAAGAACCCTTCCAGCCGGTCTTCACTGAATTCACTTACCTGTTCGATGTTTCGCGATGTGGTAATTGTGGTTTTCGCAATCTGATCCAGATCACCTTGCAACTGTTCCAGATTGGTTAGGATGTTGGTTAGTCTTGTTACATTTTCAGGGCCAACAATGGTTTCGACTTGCCCGGTCGAACGGCCAACAGACGCCAGCGCAGATTCAAGCTGGGCCGCCGATGCGTCCACTCTGGACAGGATCGAGCCAACACGGTTGATGTTCTCGGTTGAGGCAACGGTAAAGGCCTTGGTCGCGGCGGCTTCGGTTTTGACCACCAGACCGGCAACATTCTCGGTCACATTTTCAATGTTCGACATGATCGCCGGCGTTCGTGTTGCCAATTCGTTGGATAGCGTGCCAACAGAGGCCAAGGCGCCGCGGCCTTCGGTATCAAGAACGTCGCGCAGAGTGCTAAGCAAAGGGGCCAGATGCGATTGGGCAATGGCGGATAGCTCATCAGCGGTCTTGCTAATATCAGCCATGATGTTAGCCGATTTCATCGAGCGTATTTCAGAATCCACCGGAAGCGGGTTGCCGATGCCAGCGGTAATCTGGATGGCATTAGCAGACAACAAAGACACAGCGGAAATTTCAGCAACTGAATCTTCAGGGATCTTCCAACCTTTCTCAACCGCCAGATCAATCCTGAATTTCATCCCCTCATCACTAGCAATCGGCTCAACATCCTCAACCGCGCCAATGATATAGCCTTCATAGACCACAGTTGCACCAGCGCGCAGTCCGGCCACATTGTCAAAATGAGCGTGATAACGATCAGGCGCACCAACCGATCCACGGACAATCACAAATATGGCGATGATTAACGCCATGCCCGCGATGACAAATGATCCGGCAAGGAAATCAGCTTGTTTCCAGCGCATGTTAGTCTCCTTTGCTTAGTTTTCGCCAAACAGCCGTTTGAGGTGGGCTTCTGGGTCGAAATCGTCTTCTTCCGCCACACGGTTAATCAAATTTTGAATCCGTTGATTGTCGCTATTCTTAATGTCATCAACCGTGCCGGAAAAAATAATGTAGCCGCGATCAAGAACAACAATCCGGTCGGCGATCTTGAACGCGCTCTCTAATTCATGGGTCACAACGACCACGCTCATTCCGAGGCTGTCGCGTAATTTAATGATCAATTCGTCCAGCGCCGCGGCAACAACCGGATCGAGACCAGCAGATGGCTCGTCCATAAAGGTAAGGCGCGGATCAAGGGCGATGGCCCGCGCAACGGCGGCGCGCTTTAACATACCGCCGGACAATTCCGATGGCAGCAAATCTTCCTTGCCCAGCAAATTCACAAAATCGAGCTTCATCCGGACGATAATATCAATCATCTCTGCGTCCAGATCTGTATGCTCGATCATCGGCAACGCAACATTCTGGCCAACTGTTAGCGAGCTTAGCAATGCCCCCGATTGAAAGGCCACGCCAATGCCCTTTAGCAATTGCAGGCGCTTTGTCTCATTAACCCCATAGAGCGATTGGCCAAAGAGTTGGACATCGCCGGTCATCGGTTCTTTAAGGCCGATGAGATGACGCAAAAAGGTGGATTTGCCAGAGCCAGATCCGCCCATGATGACAACAATCTCACCAGCGGCAATTTCCATATTACAGCCGTGAATAACAGCCTGACCATTATAGCCGCCCTGAAGATCAGTTACGACAATCGGCGCGGTTGGATTGGCAGGAGTGGTTGTCATAATCGCCTCCTAAAGCACCAAAGCAAAGATAGTGTCAGCGGCGATAATCGCGCCGATACAACTAACAACAGACGAGGTCGTCGCCTTGCCAAGCACCTCAGCGCCGCCAGACACACCCATCCCCATCACAATGCCGGTAAGCGAGATGAGCACCGCGAAAAGCAATGATTTGCCAAAGCAATGGATGAGATCAGCGATCGTTACAACGGATAAAATATCGGCCCAATAAGCCTCAGAAGCGATCCCCAATGTTGCCTCGATATAGAGCTGTGCGGCGCCAAAGGCGGCCACATTCGCCACCGCAACAAGCAATGGCAATGATATAATCAGGCCGATGATGGCGGGTGCCACAACAAACCGGATCGGGGAAATACCCATCACGGTCAAGGCGTCAATCTCGCCATTTAACCGCATAGAGCCAACCCGGCTGGTCAATTGTGACCCCGACCTACCGGCAACAATGATACCGGTAATGAGCGGCGCAAATTCGCGCGGGATGGATAGGGCGAGGCCGAATGTTACCTGTGTCTCGGCGCCAAAAATGCGCAAGGAATGAATGCCCTGGATGGACAGCATCACGCCAATGGTAGAGGCCATGAGTATGACCACCGGTAGGGCCTGGATGCCGGCTGTGATGATCTCTGAAACGATATGGCGCATGCGCACCGGTTGACCCATTGCATGGCCGCGAACCAACAGGGTGAGGGACATCATAAGGAGCCGTGCGGCGTAGCCGATAAAGGCAACAAGATGAATAACTTCAAGGCCAATGCGGGCTATGCGGTCGGCGGTTTTTTGGGCAATCGCATTCATGTTGAAAGGGTTACCCTTATATTAGATAAAATTCAACTAATTAACCGCAACGCCAATACCACTCTCATTTCTGAGCGATAATGATAGTTTTTGATGGTAAATAAAGTGGGATCCTGGCAAGGATATCGACCAAAGTTAATCAATTTTCGGTGTTTCGTGCCCTAAGTAATCGTTTTGATTGCAAAAAATTAGGTTTCTTTTGCATTATCCAATTAATCACGGTAACACTCGAATGTCCTAGTCTTCGTTATACTGGCGTTTATTTTGGATAAGTGACGACGCGAATTAATTGCAAAGTGGGTAGCAATGGCAACGCAGAGTGGAAAAGCAATTTTTGTGGGCAACATCAAAGGTGGTGTCGGCAAGAGTACATTGGCTGTGTATCTGACGGATTATCTGCGTCAACGCTTTGCCAAGCGCTCTATCGTTTTGCTGGATACCGACCCCCAAGGCAGCTCATATGAAATGATGGAACCGCGTAGCCGCGACGGCGAGATTAGGTTCCTGCCGGTTGGTGATCGCTATGATGGGGTCAATATGACGACCCTCGATGGTGTTCTGCGCCGTTTGCTAGGCGAGGATGACAGCTTGACTGTGGTCGATACTGGCGCTGGCAAGCTTGGTAATATCTGGCAGATGGCATTGCTCTGCAACACGTTGTTGGTGCCGACCTCAATGTCATGGACAGATTTGCGCCCAACCATTGATTTCATTAAAGAAATTGACCAACGCAAAGAGGATTACGGGGTTGTTAATCCGCATGTCGTGGTGGTGCCAAACCGGACCTCACCGTCACAGCGTAATTTTGCCCCGCTTACTGAAGCGCTGTCGGATGTCAATGTGATCGTAGCGCCGCCAATTTCTGATTTGTCTGTGGCGCGTAATCAAGCCAGCAATTTCGGCGGGATGAGCGCGGTTGAAAATACCCGTTTTGCCAAGGAAATCGTCCGGTTAGGTGATTTCATCATCGAATATGTCGTTAGCGGCGAGCTTGACCGCATCTACGAAAGCTAGCAAACAGTAGTGGCCTTAGGCCGATAATGCGGCGGCGACCCATTTGTGAAAATGATATGTCGGTTCATCCATAACCGCCGAGAATTTACCGCCATCATAGGCAGTCGCATGTCGGCCGCGTTGCATACCCTCAACCACCTGAATATCCTCGGCAAATACTGTACGCCACATGGCCGCGTTGGTTGCCCGCATTGCGGCATAATCGTCACCAAGAGCGCTTTCATCGGCATAATATAGCTCGATCTGCTCGCTGGTCCGGCCAACCCCATCGGGGGTTAAGATGATGTTGAAGTAATGATCATTATGCACGCCCAGCAAAACATTCGGGAATAGGGCGATATATTCTGAACCAGTATCCCACATTTGGGATAGGTTTTTGAAAGTTGGGAAGCGTTGCCCATCGGCGCTGATCGCGGGCTTGTATACGGTTGATCCCTGACCGGCAAAGCCAGATGGGTCGAGAATATTATAATGATCCTCCAGCCGCGAATAGCTGTTGAGATCAGGGTGGATGAATGGCAGGTGATAGGCCTCGCAGTAATTCTCCACCGCAAGTTTCCAATTGCATGCCAGATCTATATGCAGCGATGAATCCGCACCGCCGTGATAAATCGGCTGGTCAAATTCGGCCCAGCGCGCCAACAATGCCGCCGCCGCGGCTTCAAAGGCAGGTGCATCACCGCCAACATTCACAAAGACAATATCATTCCAAAAATGCGAGCGCACTTTATTCAGCGGGTAATCGCAATGCTGGACAGAGTCCAGAACATCAATGTCAGGGCCGCCAACATGCGGCGTTTTCCGCAAGGTGCCATCAAGATCGTAGGACCATGCATGATAGGGACAAGTAATGGGGCCGCGTAATTGCTGTGGTTCGTCAATCAGGATCATGCCGCGATGGCGGCAGACATTTTGAAAGACGTTGATTTTGCCTTCCTTGTTGCGGACCATAATCATCGGAATACCCAGAAACGTAACCGGCTTTACCATCCCGGGTTTGGGGATGTCCTTGCCAAAGCCAATCGCCGCCCAATTATTGCGGAACAGGGTGTTTTGTTCCTGTTGATAGACGGCGTCATCAATATAGCATTCGTTCGGCAGGCCGTTGGCAGTTTCGATCGGGGCCAATACATTTGTCAAATCAAGCATAGTGCACCTCATTCAAGCGCGTGATGGATGATCAGTAATGCGCCCCCTAATTATCAATGACATGCAAACAACGGTATTTTTGTCATAGGGCGGTGCATTAAGCTGTTATACTAAATCCTGTTTCGCCTCAGACAACGCTATTGTCTAGCCCACTGACGCCATTGTGATGTCGTATTTGAATTAGGAGTGATGGGATGTCACAGAGCTATAATCCAGAGATGGTGCATGACAAGCTAGGCACGCAATTCTATCGGCCAGTGTCGGCGGCGGCATTTCCCAAACATATTCTGCGCTACCGCAATCAAAGCGCCGCGGCTAGCGTTGGTTTAGAGGGGCTGAGTGACGAGGATTGGGTCAATCATTTTGGTAAATTCAATCCGTTGCCGGATAATTTCCCAGAGCCGCTGGCCCTTTGTTATCACGGGCATCAATTCGGCCATTACAATCCTGATCTAGGGGATGGGCGCGGCTTTCTCTTTGCCCAGATGCGCGCCGAAGATGAGCGTTTGCTCGATTTGGGAACAAAGGGGTCGGGCCAAACGCCGTTCTCGCGCACTGCGGATGGTCGGTTGACACTAAAAGGCGCTGTCCGCGAAATTCTCGCCACCGAAATGCTAGAGGCGCTGGGCGTTTCAACATCAAAGACATTTTCGGTAATCGAAACGGGAGAATCACTGCAACGCAATGACGAACCCTCGCCAACGCGCTCTGCGGTGATGGTGCGGTTATCGCATAGCCATATTCGCATCGGTAGTTTCCAGCGGTTGAACTATTTGGATGATGGCGCGGCGCTAGAGGCGTTGATCCGTCATGTGGCAAAACACTATTACGCGCACGAGCTGGCGGTGAGTGTTGATGCTGATATCGCGGTTCTAGCCCCTGCATTGCTATCGGCGGCTAGTGCGGCGATTGCCCAAACGGCTGGCCAATGGCTGGCGGCGGGTTTTGTGCATGGGGTTTTGAATACCGACAATTTCAACATTACTGGCGAGAGTTTTGATTATGGGCCGTGGCGGTTCTTGCCGGTGTTTGATCCTAATCTTACCGCTGCCTATTTTGACCGGGATGGTCGCTATGCCTATGGTCGCCAAGCCGACGCCGCCCTGTGGGCCGTGTGCCGACTGGCCGATTGCTTTATCCGGTTCTGTGATAAAGAGGCATTAGAGACTGTGTTAAAGGCGTTTTTCCAGCAAATGGAAGCCAGCCTCGCGGCAAGTATCGCCATGCGCCTAGGTGTTGCCATGCCGGATGATCCGGCGGATGCCGCTAGCCTATGCCGTGCGCTGTTTACGGCGGCACGGACAAGCGGCTATGGCTTTGACCAGATCTTTCATGATTTGCACGGCGGGGTGGCTAGGCGGGGTAATTATTCCGGTCCGATTTGGGATGAATTAACCGGCATTCTCGGCGGTATTAGCACCAAACGGTCGGACCCGTTCTTTGACCGTGAGACCGCGGTATCAATGACGATTGATGAGGTCGAGGCAATCTGGGACAGGATCGCGGATGATGATGATTGGCAGGCTCTGGATGCAAAGATTGATGACATCCGCGCCATGGGTGCCGCCTTGCGGGCCTGATCGCCCAAATGGATTTTAATTCTGGACCCTGTCCTTAACACTGTATTGGAGCTTTAATTCTGGCCTAATTCTGGCCTAATTCTGGACAGGTGATAGGCTCCGGTTAAATACCTCGCGCAGGATAAAACTGCTCTCCATGCGCAATACATGCGGCAGGGCCGATAGGTATTCTGAGTGTACGCGGCCAAAGTCGGCCACATCACGCGCCGCCACGCGCAGGATATAATCACTCTCACCAGCAATGAGAAAACAGGCCAGAACTTGCGGTATATTGGCGGCGGCGGCCTCGAAATCGGCCATCATTTCGGCTGATTGACCGCGCAGGGTGATCTGCATCAACACCAAAACATCATGACCCATTTTCGACGAGTTTAAGGTCGCATGATAGCCGTCAATGATCCCGGCCTTTTCCAATTGTGACACCCGGCGCAGGCAGGCCGATGCCGACAGACCGGCGGTTTGCGCCAACTCCACATTGGAAATGCGTGCATTGGCCTGTAGCGCGCCGAGAATCGTGCGGTCAATTTTGTCCATTTATGCCCCCTCACATGCCAAAAAGCGCGAATAAATTCGATGATGATTTTCAAAATACGAATTAAATTCGAATAAATATATAATTTATCGCAGATAGTTTCAAATTTTATTGATACTGCACACACAAAGCAAGGAAATAGCATCAATCTTGGCATATCATGCCTACCTACCTTGAATAAAGTACATCTTGGATAAAGTTAGGTCAGCTTGGCTGTGATGAATGGCTAGGCTGGACAAGTGAAGAGGATTGAATCATGCTTATTGGTGTTCCAAAGGAAATAAAAGTTCGTGAGTCCCGCGTTGGTCTGGTGCCGAATTCGGTTGCTGAGCTGGTTGGTCGCGGCCACAAGGTGTTGGTTGAAACCGGTGCTGGTGCTGGTATTGGGGCGAGCGATTCTGTGTATCGTGCGGCTGGTGCCGAGATTGCCGGATCTGCGGCAGAGGTTTTCCAAAAGGCCGAAATGATCGTTAAGGTTAAAGAGCCACAGCCGGTCGAGTGGGCCCAGCTATCTGCCAATCAAATTCTGTTTACCTATTTGCATTTGGCCGCTGATCCAGCCCAGACAGCGGGTCTGATGGCTAGCGGTTGTACAGCGATTGCCTATGAGACAATCACCGATGACGAGGGCGGTCTGCCGCTATTGGCACCGATGAGTGAAGTTGCTGGTCGTCTTGCCGTTATCGAGGGCGCCTCTAACCTGAAGGCAAGCGCTGGTGGTCGTGGTCTGTTAATCTCTGGCGTTCCTGGCACGGCTCCGGCTGAAGTTGTTGTTATTGGCGGCGGAGTTGTTGGCATTAACGCGGCAAAGATGGCGGTTGGCCTTGGTGCACGCGTGACTGTTCTGGACCGTTCAGTGCCGCGTCTTCGCGAATTGTCAGACATTTTTGGCAATAGCATTACCACACGCTATTCAAGCAAGGCGATCCTAGAGGAAGTGTGCCGCACCGCCGATATGGTTATCGGCGCGGTATTGATCCCGGGCGCTAGCGCACCAAAGCTTATTTCTAAGGCGTTCCTCACAGAAATGAAGCCGGGCGCGGTTCTTGTTGATGTTGCCATCGATCAGGGCGGTTGTTTTGAAACATCAAAGGCCACAACCCATGATGATCCGACCTATGTGGTGAATAATGTTGTGCATTATTGCGTGGCAAACATGCCCGGTTCAGTGCCATTGACCTCGTCTGAGGCATTGAACAATGCGACGTTGCCGCATGTGTTGGCGCTGGCTGATCATGGTGAAAAGGCGTTGGATATGGACGCACATTTGGCCAATGGCCTCAACGTGAAAGGTGGCAAGATCACCTATCAGGCGGTCATTGACGCGGTTGGCGAAGCACCGGCTGCCTAACGCATTTTTTGCGATCAGAATGTTTAGGGCCGGAGTGGTGATACCGCTCCGGCCTTTTGCATAGGTGCGCGGTTTTAAGCAATCTTTAGATAGAGCTAAAAAAGGGGTTGACCAGCGGCGCACAATAACAGATAACACGGGCCGTAGCGGCGGTTTCCGTCACTATCCCTCCGTTTGTTAAGCGGAAATATGGGGCCATAGCTCAGCTGGGAGAGCGCCTGCTTTGCAAGCAGGAGGTCGTCGGTTCGATCCCGTCTGGCTCCACCAATTTTTTAAATGATTTATCAGCATGTCCACCCAAATTTCTCGTGGGGTGTAGACACTTTAGTCATTCTCCATTTTTCCATACTACTTTGATTAGAGTGCGACTTTATAAAAAGTGCTTAAGCCGTATTCCGCGCGATGTTTGGGTTCATCTGCCACCAAAAATATTTGAAATTTTGTAAACTTTCTTGCTCGTGTTATGTTTTTAAGATCAGCTACGTTGTTAATATTTCCGTGAATTGTCAGTGTTGCCGGGCGCCAGCTGTCTAATTTTCGGAAAAGGAAATGGAATTCACATCGCAACATAAAAAGTCATTCTTCTCTTTGATGAATGATTTGACTGCTACTCACACCGAGGCCGATCTTCGCGAATTGATTGGTCACCGTTTGCTTGAGTTGCTCGATGCTGACCATTTTGCTTCCTATATCTGGTCACCTCACAAATCCGAGTTTGAAAGCCGCATTTCGATCAATATGAGTGATCAAAATCTTTCGACCTATGAAAAGCATTTTCAGTTTTGTGACCCGATTACACCAACGCTCCAAAAACGCCGCTCGGCAACGCATGGATCCCTCGCGATAGCGACCATCTGGCGGCCCGGGTAAGTGGTGTCATTACTGGCAGTATTAGCGGACCTAGTCTGACGCGCGAAAATCTGGTGCGGGCCTTGGCGCTCTAGGGCGTTATCACGGGGTGATTATTACCGGGTGATTTCGGCCAGCCACGCGGTTAGGGCGTCTCTATAAAGATGTATCCCTTTATAGTGCGCGGTTAGTGGTGACATGTCCGCCATCATTTTGACCAGGCCAGCAATGGCGTCGGGCTGGTCTCGCCATGCCGCAATTGGCACCATATGGGTGCGTATGGTGAATAGAATCTGGCCGGATTTCGGTAATTTGCGCAATGTCTGGTTTTCAACCCTTAGGAATAGACGGCTTTCCACTTCGCCCAGTTCAAGCGCGTTTCGCGCCGCGCGGTGGGGGGCGTAATAATCCTCACCGGCCTGCATAGACCAATTCATCCGGCTGGAAATTGGGCCGATTTGCATTTTATTGAAAAACCGATCCATCGCGGTTTCCAATCGCTCGGCATAATGCGGCACGGGTTCATGGATTGCGGCAAGCGGTTTGCCCATCTTTTGTGCGAGCACCCAATGCGCCGGAAAGGCGAGGGCGCCGGTTACCAAATGCCATTTTTGGGCTTCGTCATCCCTGTCCGGATCACCATCAATGTCGGGCTGTGGGGCGAGCAATAATAAATCTTCTGGGATTAAACGCGCCGCCGCATCCAATGGGTGCAAGGCGGCATCACGCGGGGGAAACGGGGCATGATGCCGGTCGTGATATTGGTCGTGATATTGGTCAAGATGCGCGCGGACCATATCATAGACTTCTTCACCCGCCGCCTCATTCCAATCTTCGCCACTGGAATTAGGCCGGGTTTGGCCAAGCGGTGCGGCGTTGAAAATGTCTTTATGATGTGATTGTGATAGGCTGGCTTTTAGCGCCAATTGGTGTGCGCGAAGGCCGGCATTACCGAATAAATCGTCAAACGGAAGCCAGTTGGCCTCAGCCCGACCCCGCAAACCCATGGTGAGTTGATGGCCAAGTTTTTGCCATGGCGGCGCATATGCCTGCGCGCCGCCATATGGCATTTGTTGCGGTGTGGCTGGTTCTGACTTGCCGCTGTGCTGATCGTCTGACATGGATAAACCGCCCAAAACTGAAGAATTTCAGCTTAGAAATTCTCCGGCATTTAAGCAAGATGCGCCCACCAATGTGCCCGTGGTGGTGGCCGTCGCCACTTGGGTGACTAAAGCCTGTCATCTATCGTGTCGTCCCGTGTAAACGCCAGAAATTATCGAGCGTAAATGTGCCGGTCTCGCGGGTGATATTATCCTGCAAACTATCATCAAAGACAGGCGTGCTTGGCATAACCGAGATTGTTTTGGGCTGGGTTAAATCTTGCGCCGCCACACTGCTGTTCAAGATGATAAGCGCCGCGGCAATGCCCACACAAAGGGCCCAGAATGTGATAATCATCAGCACAAAACGGAAGAACGAGCCGGTTCTTGCAACGCGGCTAATAATGCCGGTGTTCTGGATTTTTTCATTCCAGTTCAGATGCCGGTCGGGTGGCTTCATCCTTGCTGAATGGGCGTTCGTGTTACTCTCTGTGGTCGTCATAACAGCCTCCTATGCTGGGTTAGACTTGATGGTTAGGCTTGATGGTTAAACTTGCTCTTTCTGGTTCTTGTTCCGGTTCTTTTATGTGGGCGCGCCGGCAGTCGAGGGGCCATGAGCGCAGACATGCCAAAGCATGGTCTTGCTAGTGGACCGGCTGAAGTTGATTAGAGTGTTGGAAGTGGGCGCGAGCCCGGCTTATCTAAAAATCACTAATCAAGTCTTGGCGCGGCGTCATTGGATGCACTGGCATGACGCGTTGTTTGCCGTTCTGATTGGTTGGTTTTAGTAGCCATAGGACATTAACCCAATTCACCACTGCCACAGTGTTGCGGACGACGGTGTTGATGCTGTTCGTCAAAATGATCATGTTCAATGTGCTCTTGCGCATTGTCAGGCTCCTCATTTTAAAGCTCAGTTGGGTTTGCCCGCATGAAAGCAGGCGCCATTGCGCCAAAAAAGCGCAATGCGTGATAACTTAGGTATCAGACAAATGTTAATTAATCGTTAAGAAAACCCCTGTTTTTTCAATAATATTCTATCTGGTCTCAGCCGGTCCTATTTGATCTCAGATGGGAAATCCGAGCAGTTTTGCCGTGACTTTTCCGGCTTTGCGGCGTTGCTGAAAACTTACCTTTGCCGAGAGTAATTTGATCAAAACATCAATTCTCGCGGTTAATGCTGGATGAACTCGCTTGGTTGCGGCCTCGCGCTGGGCAATCAGCACCCATTCATAGGCCTGTGCCAAATCCTGTGGGGTTTTCTTGCCCCCAGCATAAAGGATCGCGAGATTGAGCTGGGCGTTAACATTATGTCCATGCGCGGCGAGCCGGTAAAAGAACAGCGATTTCGTGATATCCGCCGTAACGCCATTGCCGCGCTCATATGCGAAGCCAAGCTGGAACAGGGCGCCAACATGCCCCTGTTTTGCCGCCTTTTCAAACAGGTGAAAGGCGGCGGTCAAATCGGCATCTATTTGGTGTTCAGGATTGTTGGTAACGCCATTCATAAACAAGATGCCGAGGCCGTATTGGGCGGCGGCATTGCCGTGATTGGCCGGCGGCGTCAATAGCTTGAAAGCCGCATCATGCTGGCCTTTACGCATCGCCATGACACCCGCCTCTAGTCGGGTTAGGGGTAATTCATCAAACGCCGGATGGGTAATATGGGGGGCGGCATTGGCCGGTGTCGTCATCATTACCGCCGTCAAAGCGATAGAGGCCCCCATAATTTTGCCGGTAATCTTGCCGGTAAATTTGGCGGTGAATTTGGCGGTGATCTTTCTCATCCCAAAAATTGTGTTTGTGCGAAATGCCATCTTTATCTACCCCGCTTACAAAATAAGTCACATAAACAAGCCGGCTCGCTGGCTGGCTTGATTTCAGGGTATGGATGAAGTGTTAATAAAGAATGAACAACATTAGAAAAATTGAATGTTATGACGTGATTCAACCGGTTCTCACGTTATTGTGATGCCCCGACCAGATACCCGACCAGATACCCAAATAGACACAAGACTGATTGATCACCAATGACAGCTTTATATTGACAAGACAGCCGCCATAGCCTAGGTAACGGCTCGGTTTATCCGGTTTACTAACGAAGTGCGTACAGGGATGCCGCGATCGCGAGCGACGGCAACCCACATCCCAGCGGGATAACGAGCTTCAGTCTTATAAAGAGAGCAAGAAAATGGCTGTTCCAAAGTCCAAAATTACCAAGTCCAAGCGCAACATGCGCCGCGCCCATGATTCGCTGACTAGCGATGCCTATGTGGAAGACAAAACAACTGGTGAATTGCACCGCCCGCACCATATCGATCTAAAGACCGGTATGTATCGTGGCAAGCAGGTTATGAAGGTTAAAGAGCGCATCTAATCGGCCTCCATATAACCTCGAAATGACCTCGGCAATGACTGATAAGAATGCAAAATTTGGGATCGGTGCCATTGTTCGGCACCGCCTATACCCGTTTCGCGGCGTTGTTGTGGATGTTGATCCAGAATTCGACAATACCGACGAATGGTACGAATCGATCCCAGCCGAGGCTCGGCCAGATAAAGAACAGCCGTTCTATCACCTGCTAGCCGAGAATTCTGACAGCTATTACACCGCCTATGTCAGCCAGCAAAACTTGCTTGCTGACGGCGAAAACGGCCCGGTTGGACATCCAGAACTTGACGAGATGTTCGATGGCATTGATGGCGAGCGCTATTTATTGCCAGCAGAGGCCTATAACTAGCGGCAACGCTGGTTCCTAAACTATTCCTCCCATGACTATACCCTTTGCGATGCGCGGTAATCCCGTGATGCTAATCGTGCCTACTTTGCTGGGGACATTACTGGGCTATTTTGGCGCATGCCTATTGCCATATCATGGCGGAAATCCTATATCTCCCTAATCAGGACTAAATTAGTCTTGATTATGATAATCATTCGCAAGTTTGGCAATTCACCGCCCTTTTGAGAGAGTTTTAGGGGCGGCCGCATAACAGGCCTGCGATCACTGGGATGATGCGAAAATGCTGCGCCTAAATCGGATGACAGATTACGGTATTGTTGTGTTGGGTGCGTTGGCGCACCGGCGCGGCGAAATCGTCGCGACTGCCCAGCTAGCGGCATTAACCGGCCTGCAACAGCCGACCGTTGCAAAAGTGGCCAAATTGCTCCAAGCGGCGGGGTTGTTGACGACCCAGCGCGGTGCAAATGGCGGCTACCAGTTGGTTGGGGCCCCTGAAGAGGTGACGTTGGTCGATATTATCGAAGGCGTCGAGGGGCCGATCGCGGTGAATGATTGTGTTGATGGGGCGCAAGATCCCTGCGCCATCAGCAATTGCTGTTTCATGAGCAATAACTGGAACAAGGTAAACCGCACGGTGCGCGCGGCGTTGGAAGCGGTGACGCTGGCTGATCTGATTGATCCAGCCCAGCTATTCCCCGAAAAGACCGGCGCAGATGACGCATCTACGGTTACCACAAATTTTTTAACGACTGACTTACCTGCACAAAATTCGTTGCAATCTGAAGAGGAAGTGCCGCATGGCCGCAACCACTGAAACCATCGAGCAGCTTGAACAGGCTACTGGCAAATACAAATACGGTTTTGTCACCGATATCGAATCAGACAAGGCACCAAAAGGCCTGAATGAGGATATCGTCCGCTTTATCTCGGCCAAGAAAGACGAGCCGGAATGGATGCTGGAATGGCGTTTGAAGGCCTTTGCAAGATGGCAACAAATGGAAAGCCCGGATTGGGCCAAGCTCAATATCCCGCCAATCGATTATCAGGATAGCTATTATTATTCAGCGCCAAAGCAAAAGGAAAAGCTGGCATCCTTGGATGAGGTCGATCCACAATTGCTGGAAACCTATGAAAAGCTCGGCATTCCGTTGAATGAACAAAAGATGCTGGCCAATGTCGCGGTTGATGCGGTGTTTGACTCGGTGTCGGTTGCGACAACATTCCGGGAAGAGCTATTCAAAGCCGGGGTGATTTTCTGTCCTATTTCCGAGGCGATCCGCGATTATCCGGAATTGGTCCAGAAATATATGGGGTCAGTTATTCCGGTTGGTGACAATTACTTTGCGGCGTTAAATTCGGCGGTCTTTACCGATGGTTCGTTCGTGTACATCCCAAAGGGCGTGCGTTGCCCGATGGAATTATCGACCTATTTCCGCATCAATGAACAGAATACAGGCCAGTTTGAGCGCACTCTGATCATTGCCGAAGACGAGTCATATGTGAGTTATCTTGAGGGCTGTACCGCGCCTCAGCGTGATGAAAATCAGCTCCATGCCGCGGTTGTGGAATTGGTTGCGGCGCGTGATGCCGAGATCAAATATTCAACGGTCCAGAACTGGTATCCGGGCGATGAAAACGGCAAGGGCGGCATTTACAACTTTGTAACCAAGCGCGGCGTTTGTCGTGGTGATCGTGCCAAAATCTCATGGACGCAGGTTGAAACCGGTTCTGCAATCACATGGAAATATCCATCATGTGTTCTACAGGGCAAGGATTCCGTTGGTGAGTTCTATTCGGTCGCACTGACCAATAATATGCAACAGGCCGATACCGGTACAAAGATGATCCATATCGGCGAGGGTAGCCGCTCTACAATTATCTCAAAGGGCATTTCGGCTGGTAAGTCGCAGAATTGCTATCGTGGTCTGGTTCAGATGCAGCCACAGGCGGAAAACGCCCGCAATTTCACCCAATGTGACAGCCTGTTGGTTGGCGATCGGTGCGGGGCCCATACGGTTCCCTACATGGTGTCGCGCAACCCAACAGCAAAGATTGAGCATGAGGCGACAACCTCGAAAATCAGTGATGATCAACTATTCTATTGTCTGCAACGCGGGATCTGTGAAGAAGACGCCGTGTCGCTGATTGTGAATGGTTTTTGTAAAGAAGTTATGAAAGAGCTACCGATGGAATTTGCGGTTGAGGCGCAAAAACTGATCGGTATTTCATTGGAAGGTTCGGTTGGCTAGGCATTACCGCCTACCACCCTGTTTACACTAGAGAAAGTTAAGCAATGACAGCGTTATTGGAAATTCGTGATTTGCATGCATCAGTTGGTGATAAGCCAATTTTGCAGGGCATTAATCTAACTATAAATGCCGGTGAAGTGCATGCGATTATGGGTCCTAACGGATCTGGAAAAAGCACCATGTCCTATGTGCTAGCGGGCCGTGATGGCTATGAGGTCACTGGCGGCGATGTTCTTATCAATGGTCAATCTGTATTGGAGATGGAGCCTGATGAGCGGGCCCGTGCTGGCATGTTTTTGGCGTTCCAATATCCGGTCGAGCTACCTGGTGTCGGCGGTATGAGTTTCCTGCGCGCGGCGGTGAATGCACGCCGCATTGAGGCTGGCGAGGAAGAAGTCGATCAGCTCGCCTTTGTAAAAATGGTGCGGGCCCAAGCAACCAAGCTTGGTATCAGCGATGACATGCTCAAGCGGGCCGTGAATGTTGGCTTTTCTGGCGGTGAGAAAAAGCGCTATGAGATCCTGCAAATGGCGTTGCTAGAGCCGACCATTGCGGTTCTGGATGAAACTGACTCCGGCCTTGATGTTGACGCGCTAAAGATCGTTTCTGACGGCGTTAACTTCCTGCGTGCGCCAGAGCGTGCGATGGTTGTTATCACCCATTACCAGCGCCTATTGGACCATATTGTTCCTGATTATGTGCATATCCTATCCAAGGGAAAGATCCGCAAATCAGGCGGCAAGGAATTGGCGCTTGAGGTAGAGGAGTCAGGTTATGCTGGCATTGACGATGCAGCCTGATCTTCGTGGAATTAGCCCGCAAGGGGCGGTGCGCCAACAGGCATTGGTAAATTGGCAGGCGACAGGGTGGCCGGGACCGCGCGTTGAGGCGTGGCGCTATACCAAACTAGATAAATTCGTTGCCAGAGAGATGCAGCCTGCAACCAGCGTCCAGTCATTGGACCAGCCAGATATTCCGGTACCAGAGGGCGCCGTTATTCTGCGTTTCACCAATGGTATTCTGGACCGTGATTGTCTTGGCGGATTGCCGGTGAATGTGCGGGCAAGTGATCTTGGTGATGACGAAGCCGCCTTGGCGCAATTGCAATCTATCGCACCTGATAATCATCCGGTTTCCACGCTGTCTTTGGCGGCGATGACCAGTGGGCTATTGCTGGATATCACCGGTGAGGTTGATACCCCTATCATGATGCAATTCATTGGTGATGATGCCGGTTTGTCGGCGCATCCGGTGATCATGATCCGTCTGGCGAGTGGTGCCAAGGCGGTTATGGCCGAGTGGCATGCATCGCATTTGGCATTGTCTGCGCCATTGATTGGCATTGAACTTGGTGCTGGTGCGCGTTTGGACATGGCGAAAATTCAGGCCGAGAATGATACCAATGCCCATATTGCGGCAACTGGCGTGGTTATTGGTGAGAACGCTGTTCTGGCTGGATTTACCTTGTCGATGGGCGCCCAGCTAGCGCGTCTTGAAACACATGTGAAGATGGCTGGCGAGGGCGGTGATTGCCAATTGTCAGCGGTCTATCTGGGCAGTGGTAACCAGCATCATGACGTCACCACCTATATGGATCACGCGGTTGGTCATTGTAACTCCAACCAGATTATCCGTGGTGTTTTGGATGATCATGCGCGCGGCGTTTATCAGGGCAAGGTGCATGTGGCACAGGATGCGCAAAAAACCGACGGCCAGCAGATGAGCCGGGCCTTGTTGCTGTCTCGCAAAGCCGAGGCGGATGCCAAGCCTGAGCTGGAAATCTATGCTGATGACGTGATTTGTGCGCATGGTGCAACGGTTGGTGAGCTTGATGATACCCAGCTTTTCTACCTAACCAGCCGCGGTATTCCCTACACTACAGCGCGGGCGATGCTAATTGAGGCGTTTTTGCTTGATGCGATCGATACGGTTGAAAATGAAGTGTTGAACGGCTTGCTTCGCCCAGCCGCAGAGGCATGGATGGCGCGTGAAGCCGCAAAGGAACGCTAGATGGATGACGCAGTGAAAACCCAGCTTAACCGGCCTTTCGATAGTGAAGCCATTCGGGCGGATTTTCCAATTCTGTCGCGTGAAATTCATGGTAAGCCATTGGTTTATCTTGATAGTGCGGCGTCGGCGCAAAAGCCACGTCAGGTAACCGATGCTCTATTATCGGCCTATCAGGACACCTATTCCAACGTTCACCGTGGCCTGCATTTTCTCTCCGAGGCATCGACCGATGCGTTCGAGGCGGTGCGGGGTAAGGTTGCTAACTTTATCGGCGCGGCGCATCAGGACGAGATCGTATTAACCGCTGGGGCAACGATGTCGATTAATATGATCGCACAATGTTGGGCCGCACCACGGCTACAGGCGGGTGACGAAATTCTGATCTCGGTGGCTGACCATCACGCCAACATCGTGCCGTGGCAAATGGTTGCGCAACAGACCGGTGCTGTGGTTAAGGCGTTCCCGCTAGAACAGGATGGTAGCTTTAAGATGAGCCACCTGACCGACAATCTTAGCGCCAAGACCAAGATCATCTCGGTGCCGCATGTGTCTAATGTGCTGGGTACGGTGTTCCCTATTACCGACATTGCCGCGATTGCCAAACGCGATGATATTTTGCTGGTGGTTGATGGTTGTCAGGGGGCTATTCACCTCCCCGTTGATGTACAGGCGCTAGGCTGTGATTTCTATGTGCTTTCAGCGCATAAGCTATATGGACCAAACGGTGTTGGGGTGTTGTGGGGACGCGGTGATATTCTTGCCGACTTGCCGCCATTCCTTGGTGGTGGCGATATGATTGACCGGGTGACGATTGAAAAATCCACCTATGCCGCCGCACCGCATCGTTTCGAGGCGGGTACTCCAGCTATTGCTGAAACCATCGCCTTGGGTGCGGCCATTGATTATGTGGAATCGATCGGCATGGCGGCCATCCGTGATCATGAGATGGAGATTATTTCATATGCTCACCAGCGGCTATCTGCGGTTGAGGGGCTTCGGCTCATTGGTACGGCGCCGGGTAAATCGGGTGTGGTTTCATTCACCATGGACGCCGCGCATCCGCATGATATCTCGACGATTATTGACCATGAGGGGGTTGCCATTCGGGCCGGGCATCATTGTGCCCAGCCATTGATGGATTTCCTCGATTTGCCGTCAACAGCGCGGGCCTCGGTTGGTGTCTATACGACCAAAGCCGAGTTTGATGTGCTGGCGATGGCGCTTGAAAAAGTTAACCGGATTTTCGGCTAGGAGCGGAGATGAGTACAAACCCATATTTGCCCGGTGGCCCCGGTAGTGTCTATTCAGCCGACGGTCCGGGCTTGGCTGATTTCCTGCCCGATACCTCTGGCGGCTATAAGGCGCATGCTGGCGAGACCATTGCCAATGGTACCAAAGCCGATCCGGTCGCGGTCGAAGATGCGCTTAAATCGGTACATGATCCCGAGATACCGGTAAATATTTACGATTTGGGTTTGATTTATGATGTAATCCGGCATCACAATGGTGATGTATATATCACCATGTCATTAACCGCGCCGGGATGTCCGGTTGCCGGTGAAATGCCGGGACAGGTGGCAAGAGCCGTGGCGGCGGCCGATGGTGTTGGCGCGGTGACAGTAGAGCTTGTATGGGATCCGGCATGGACGCCAGAGCGGATGAGCGAAGATGCCAAAATGGCACTTGATTTAGGTTTATAGGCAGAGCAAGGATAAATTATGTTTAGTCCAGGCACACCAATCGTAACCATGACAGACGCCGCGGCAGAGCAGGCGCGTCAATTGATAGATCGCGCCGATAGTGACGTGATCGGCCTTCGTGTCGGGGTTAAAACCGCTGGCTGTTCGGGCATGCAATATGACGTCCAATATGCAACCGAGGCAAAGGCTTTTGAGGATAAGATCGAGGATAAAGGTGTCACCATTTTTATTGATCCAACGGCTGTGATGTTTCTCGTTGGATCGCAAATGGACTGGCAGGAAGACAAGTTCGCGGCAAAGTTCGTTTTCATCAATCCCAATGAGGTCGCACGGTGTGGTTGCGGCGAGAGTTTTTCCGTCGCCTAACGCCGACCGTCCTGATGCGGTCAATTTTCAGTGCCCACCAAACCAACGAGACTGCTTGCTTTTTAAAGAGCATTCATAGCCGTGACAGAAAGCAATCAAGACCGAATGGCATTATCAACTCTGGCTAAAACCCGCGCATTGCTTGGCGAACTTTGGTATTACACCGCGCCAAAGGGCAATTGGCGCGTTCGGGGTCGGATTTCGGCGGCCTTTGCCTGTCTTGTGGCCTCTAAAGGATCAAACATCGTCACCCCGCTATTCTATGGCGCGGCGGTTGATATGGTGAATAAGGAAGCCGGGTTCTCGATCAAGATGCTGATGCTGATTGTGGCGGGTTATGCCTTGTCCCGCCTTGGCCAGCAGATTTTTTCCGAGGGAAAGCAATATCTATTTGCCGCGGTGGCCCAGCGCGCGGTCCGTGGTGCGGCGATGACCGCCTTTCGGTATTTGCACCATCTGTCTCTGCAATTTCATCTGGATCGCCAGACAGGTGGCCTCACAAGGGCGATTGACCGCGGGGCCAAGGGCATTGAATTTCTCTTAACCAGTGTGTTTTTCGAAGTTATCCCGCTATTTGTCGAGGTCATTTTCGTTAGCATAATCATGTGGTTCATGTTCGGATTCTTTTACGCCGCGGTGACCTTCTGTACGGTCATGGGCTATGTGTATTTCACCGTTAGGGTAACTGAATGGCGGATTAAATTCCGCCGCCAGATGAACGAGGCTGATGAGACTGCGGCATCAAGAGCGGTCGATTCCTTGCTGAATTACGAGACTGTGAAATATTTCAACGCTGAGGAAATCGAAGCCGGGCGTTATGACGAAGCGATGAAGCGTTACGAGACAATGGCCGTTCGTTCGCGCACGTCGCTATCGGTGGTGAATATCGGCCAAGGCGCGATCATTGCGCTGGGTCTAATGCTGATCATGGGCATGGCTGGCTTTGATATTCAGGCGAAAAAACTAACCGTTGGTGATTTTGTTGTGGTGAACACTTATTTGCTGCAACTCTATATGCCGCTGAATTTCCTAGGCTATGTCTATCGTGAATTGCGGCAGGCGCTCGTCGATATGGAGCGTATGTTCGGATTTCTGGACGAGCCAGCCGATATTGACGACAAGCCGAATGCCCCTGAATTGAACGCCGCTGGCGGTGATATCAGCTTTGACAATGTACATTTTTCCTATGCCGATCGCCCCATTCTAAAGGGCGTGAGTTTTAATGTACCGGCTGGCAAGCGTGTTGCTATCGTTGGGCCCAGTGGTTCTGGCAAGACCACGATCTCGCGGCTGTTGTTCCGGTTTTATGATCCGGTTGAGGGCGCGGTTCGTATCAATGGGCGTGATTTGCGCGATGTTACCCAGAGCAGTGTCCGCGCCGCCATTGGTGTGGTGCCGCAAGATACGGTGATGTTCAATTCCACCATTGGCTATAACATTGGCTATGGTCAGGAAAATGTATCGCCCCAAGACCTCCATCGGGCGGCAAAGTTGGCGGCGATTGATGGCTTTATCGATAATCTGCCCAAAGGTTATGACACCATGGTTGGTGAGCGCGGGTTAAAGCTATCTGGCGGCGAAAAACAGCGGGTGGCGATCGCCCGGGCGATTTTGAAAAAGCCGACGATTTTCCTATTTGATGAGGCCACATCAGCGCTCGATAGCCGGACCGAACAGGAAATCCAGCTGGCATTGGATGACGTATCGCGCTCGCAAACAACGCTGGTTATTGCTCACCGGCTATCGACCATCGTCAATGCTGATGAAATCCTCGTTTTATCGGCTGGGGAACTGGTAGAGCGTGGTAGCCATAGCGAATTGCTGGCAAAGGGCGGTGTATATGCAAAGATGTGGGAGCGCCAATCCTCTGGCTTTAGCAATGACAAAGATCCTGATAGTGATGCCAAAAGCCAGAGTGAAACGATTTATATCTAGCGGGCTTTCATGGGGTGGGATGGTTGGGTCGTGCCACACAGAAACTTTCGGGGAACCGATATGACGAACCGGACATCAGAAAACCCCACCTTTCCTAGCGCAATTGCCGCTGGGCTAGTGCAATTGGCGGGGCGTGATATCTTTGTTGATTTGGACGGGCTTTCGGTGCGTGGGCATTTCTGGCCTGTGCATGAAAATGGCGATATGCCGCCCAAAGGCACTATTGTCTTTTGCCCGGGCTTTACCGAGTTTTGTGAAAAATATAGCCATGCATTCGCCCGCCTGCATGATGCTGGCTATGATGTGCTGGTGATTGATTGGCCGGGGCAGGGACGCTCGGGTAGCTTGGGCCGCAACCCTATCGCCGTTCATATAGATAGTTTTGAGACTTATTTACGCGCGATGGACGCGCTCATCATTGCGGCTGGCATTGACCGGCGTGAGTTGATCTTGATGGGGCATTCGATGGGTGGGCATTTGGCCATGCGGTTAACCGAACGTTATGCCGCAAAAATCAGGGCGGCAATTATCCTATCGCCGATGATCGCCCCGCCAGTGATGCCGGTAAATGGCGTGCGTGCCTTGGCGCGTCTGTTTGAATGGGTCGGTTTAGGCCGCTCATACCCGCCCTTTCGCGGTGGTTTGACAATCCAGATAGAACGTATTTTTCGTCAAAGGAACGGCCTTACCCGCTGGCAGCCGGGCTATGAGTCACAATTTATCTGGTGCGATGATGTGCCAGAATTTTACCGGAGCGGGCCAACCGCTGGCTGGGTGAGGGCGGCATATGATAGCTGTGCCCATACCACGCTCAATCCTAAATGGATGGCGGCCCGCAATGTGCCGATATTGGCCTTAACTGGTTCTGATGAACGTGTCGTTCACAAAAAATCGATGGACCGGATGATCCCGTATCTGCCGCAAGTCACCCATCATGAATTTGTGGATGCGCGGCACGAATTGCTATCTGAATTGCCATCATTGCAGGACGAACTCTGGCAGCGTTTCGACGCCTTTATTGCCAGCCTATAGGTGTTGCCAGCCTATAGGTATTGCCGGCCTATAGGCAAATTAGCGACGATAAATATTATAATTTTGGGTTTGGCCCATACGGGGCTTGAGCATGCCGCCTTTTTTCCCGCATAGTTAGTTGGTTATTTTTTGATGAGGATTTAGACAATGATTAAAGGCCTGATTTCACCGATTCTATCGCCGTTCAATGATGATCTGTCATTCTGTCAGGAACTCTATAATGATTTGGCGCATAATTTGTTGGCGTCTGGTTGTTCGGGGCTGGCACCGTTTGGGACCACAGGCGAGTCATTGTCGCTATCCGTTGCCGAGCGTAAATCTGCGATTGAGGGGCTGGTTAAATCGGGCATTGATCCTCGGGTGATGATCCCGGGAACGGGCCTTTGTAACCTTGCCGAGACCATCGAATTATCCCGCCATGCGATTGAACTTGGTTGTAGCGGTGTGATGACCCTGCCGCCATTCTATTTTAAGGGCATGAGCGATGATGGACTTTATGCTTATTTTGAACAGCTCATTAACGGCGTTGATCATCCTGATCTGAAAATCTACCTCTATCACATCCCGCAAGTGTCGGGTGTCGGCCTGTCGATTGATTTGGTGCGCCGGTTGCGCACCGCCTATCCAGATGTGGTTGTCGGTATCAAGGATAGCTCCGGCGACTGGGAAAACACCCGCCAATTGCTGGAAATCGATGGGCTCATCGTTTATCCGGGGGCGGAATTGCCGGTGATTGAGGCGGTAAAGCTTGGTGCGCCTGGATGTATTTCGGCGACAGCCAACCTCAATAGCAAAGACATCGCCGCGGTCATTGATTTGTGCCATGCCGGTGAGTGGGATGCGGCCGAGGCGGCGCATGTGCCGGTAAAGGAAGTGCGGATGCTGTTCCAAGATTATGCGCCTATCCCAGCGCAAAAGGCGTTATTGGCGCAACAAAGCGGCGATCCCCGCTGGGCCAATCTGCGCGCGCCATTCATGCCGATTAGCGATGAAAAGCGGGACAGCTTGGCGGCTGACCTTCGCCCTTACGGCATGAATGTTGGCTAGGTTAAAAACTGTTCAGCGATAGCGCGGTCTGATAGCGAATAGCCCGGATCATAAAGCAGGTTTAGCGTGATATCGCTGGCCTGTTCTATCGCGACTGATTTTATAGTGCGAAATTCGGTGCTATCGGCACTAACGCTAACCGGCCGGAAATCAGGCTCGAGCACCTCAAGCGACACTTTGGAATGTTCACCAAGCAACGCACCGCGCCACCGGCGAGGCCGAAAGGGCGAAATCGGTGTTAGCGCCATCATCCCCGCACCAAGCGGGATAATTGGGCCATGCGCCGACAAATTATAGGCGGTCGATCCGGCTGGTGTCGCAACCAATACCCCATCACAAACAAGCTCACTTAACTGGCGTTTGTCATCGACATCAATGGAGATATGCGCCGCATTATGGGTCTGGCGGATCAATGACACCTCATTGATCGCGAGGGCGTCATGGGTCTGTCCTTGCTGGTCAATGGCGGTCATGCGCAATGGATGCAAAGGCGCGGTTTCCGCCGCGGCAAGGCGTTCCGGTAATTCGGCGCTGGCATAGTAATTCATCAAAAAGCCGAGGCGGCCACAATTCAAACCAAACACCGGCAAATTGCGGTCCATCGTTTGATGCAACACATTCAGCATATGCCCGTCACCACCAAGCGCGACGATATATTCGGCGTCATCAAGGTCGCTTTGGCCGTATAGCCGAGTCAAAATATCGAAGCGCGCCTTGGCTTCTTCGTGATTTGATACCGAAAAGTGGATTTTCATCGTACGATAAACTCCAGAACATTAGATGCGCTCACCTTAGCCTTAGTTGATCGCAAAGGCAAAACCGCTTGGCATGGTCTCTCATATCGGTCATTTTAACAAGATGAATGAAACACCCGAAAATCAGCCACATGGGTTCCTGATCGCGCCTGACCCAGATGCGCCGGGATTATCCGAGGCGGTGTCTGGCCGTGACGAAAACGGCGCCGCGGTAACCTTGCCCGTGGTCACCGAAAAGCCGGTGACATTGTTCCTCAATAATCAGGAAATCGTCACCTCGATGACCATTGGCGATTGGCCGGCCGAATTGGCGGTGGGCTATTTTCTCAACCAGAATATGTTGCGCGCCGATGATGATATTACCGCGATCGATCATGATGAAGAATTGGGCGTGGTGATTGTGCGGACCGAGCGTGAGACCGACTTTGAAGCAAAGATGAAGCGCAAGATCAGGACCAGCGGATGCGCCGAGGGTACCGCCTATGGCGATATGATGGAACGCTTTGACGATATCAATCTGGCTCCCGATGCACGCTTTGCGGCGAGTTGGTTGCAACGTCTTAGCAAGGCTATCAACACCACGCCGAGCCTGTATCTAAGCGCCGGTGCCATTCATGGATGCGTGCTGTGCAAAGCAGACCAGCCGTTGGTCTATATGGAGGATATCGGCCGTCATAATGCGGTCGATAAGATCGCTGGCTGGATGTTTTTGAACAAGATTGATCCCCAAGATAAGGTCTTTTATACAACCGGCCGGCTCACCACCGAGATGGTCATTAAAACGGTACAGATGCAAATTCCGGTGCTGGTGTCGCGTTCTGGCTTTACCGCCGCCGCCGTGGATTTGGCGCGCCGTGCGGGATTGACCCTGATCGGGCGGGCTAAGGGCAAACGCTTTATCGTGCTGAGCGGCGAAGATCGAATTGATTTTGATACTGCAAAAGGTGACGCATCCGATAGTGACGCTGTAGAGGGTTTGCCATCACGCCAACGCGCCCATCAAGGACCGGTTGAGCGATGAGCGCGGCCAAACCCTTCATATCACCCGCTTTTCTGTTGCTCGCCGGTGGACAATCGCGGCGCATGGGCGGCGGTGATAAAAACCTGATGATGCTTGGCGGCCAAAGCGTTCTTGCGCATGTTCTGGCAAGGGTGCGGGCACAGATCGATGATGACGCGCCGATGCTCCTCAATGCCAATGGTGATCCATCGCGCTATGCTGACTTTGGCCTGCCGGTTGAGGCCGATGTGGTGGCGGGGCATGCTGGGCCACTTGCCGGTATTCTGACCGGATTGGAATGGTTACAAGCGCATCACCCCGATCGGACCCACATGATGAGCCTTGCGACAGATGCACCGTTTTTGCCGCCTGATTTGGTCGCACGCCTGATGGTGCCAATTAATGATCCCGCGCGCAATGATTCCAAAATAGTTCAGCCCACAATTGTGCAGCCTACAATTGTTCAGGCATCATCGAATGGTCGGCGTCATCCGGTTTTTGCGATCTGGCCGGTCAGCATAGCGGCGTCATTGCGACATGCTCTGGTTGCGGATGGCACCCGCAAGATTGATGATTTCACCGCTGATTATGACTGCGCTGTGGTACCATTTGAGGGTGATCCAGACCCGTTCATGAATTTGAACCGGCCCGATGATTTCACCGCCGCCGCCACATATTTGCAAAAGACCGTGTCCGGCCCGTAAATTTGCCAATTAGGGGTGCTGGTTTTTGCCATGAAAACAGGCTAGAAGATGGCAGGGGCGCCGTTTGAAAATAACCGCACCAAGATGTCGATGGATTGCCGATGGAGGATCTAACATGGCTGTAAAAGCCGATTTAAATGACGCTGAGACCAAAACAGCCATTGCCTCTGCCCGCACTTTGTTTGGCGCTTACCGCGATGCGATCAATGGTCTAGATGCGGCGCTGGGAGATAGCTTTAGCGCGGCGGTTGATCTTATGCTCGGCTCAAAGGGTCATGTGGTGATTTGTGGGATGGGCAAGTCCGGTCTGATTGGCCGGAAAATTGCCGCGACACTGGCCTCTACCGGCACGCCGTCGCTGTTCCTGCATCCGGCCGAGGCCATTCACGGTGATTTGGGGATGGTACGGCGCGGTGATGTTGTTGTGCTGATTTCAAACTCCGGCGAAACCGAGGAAATCGTGCGCTTGCTTCCGGCGTTATTGCGCCTTGATACACACCTCATTGCGCTAACTGGTGCGCCGTCTAGTACCTTGGCTGACAAGGCGGAGGTGGCGCTGGATATCTCGGTTGACCGCGAAGCTTGCCCACTAAATCTGGCGCCGACCACATCATCGCTAAATACCTTGGTGCTTGGTGATGCGCTGGCGGTTGCACTCATGGAAAAGCGTGGTTTTGAGGCTGTTGATTTTGCCCAGACCCATCCGGGTGGGGCGCTGGGGCGGCGGCTTCTCACCCATGTTAAAGAAAAAATGCGGGTCGATAATCTGCCTTTCGTATCGCCGCGAGCCTCGGTTCAAGAGGCATTGGTGGTGATGACGCAAGGTCGCCTCGGCATGGCGCTAGTTGGTACGGCCGACGATCTGCAAGGGATTATTACCGATGGCGATTTGCGCCGTCTGTTGGTTGAAGGTGTTGATTTGGCGAGCAAGCCGGTAGGTGATGTTGCCAGCAAGACCCCGCTAACCATTGGCCCAGATGTGATGATGGTCGATGCCGAAGAAAAGATGTTAGAGGCGCGTGTTCAATGTCTGGTGGTGGTCGGCGATGCAGGCCATGTCGAAGGCATCATTCAAATTTATGAATAGAGTGATTTGGATTGGCGGCGGGCGCAATAAATCCTCCTCTGGCCCCGTTAAAGTGATAGGTGTGCGCCGATGAAACTGGCCGATTTTGATTATGATCTGCCGCAAGAGGCGATTGCCCTAGCGCCGGCGAGCCCGCGTGACGCGGCGCGCTTGCTGGATTTGCAGGATAATGGGCTTCATGACCGCCATATCCGCGATTTGCCTAACCTGTTGCATAGCGGCGATATTCTAGTGGTGAATAATACCGAGGTTATTCCGGCCCGCCTTAGTGGCAAGCGCGGTGAAGCCCGGATTAGCGTCACCTTGCACAAGCGCGAATTGGCGGCTGGTAAATCGAATGTCTGGCGGGTATTTGCCAAGCCAGCGAAGAAATGCCGCCCCGATGATGTCATCATATTTGGCGATGATTTTGCCGCATTGGTGCATGGACGGGGCGCTGGCGGTGATGTCGAGCTTGGTTTCGTGCATCCAGATGGGTTGTCGCCGCTGGATGAGGTCCAGATATTACAGGGGCTGGAAACCTATGGCGAGATGCCTCTGCCACCCTATATCGCGCGGCCAGATGGTGCCACCAAGGCCGATGCCGATGATTACCAGACGATGTTCGCAGCAGAGCAGGGCGCGGTGGCGGCGCCTACGGCTGGCCTGCATTTCACTGATGATCTGGTCGCCGCGCTTGCCGCTAAAAACATAGCCATTGCGCCGGTTACCTTGCATGTCGGGGCGGGTACCTTTTTGCCGGTAACGGTTGATGATATTGCCGATCACCAGATGCATTCTGAATGGGGCCATATTAGCGCCGAGACCGCCGCGATGATTAATCAGGCGCGCCAGAACGGGGGGCGGGTGATCGCCGTTGGCACCACTAGCCTGCGGATCATGGAGGCGTGCTATGCGGCGCTTGGTCGGCTTGACGAATTTTCTGATGAGACTGATATCTTCATCACGCCCGGATATAAATTCCGCTCGATCGATATGTTGCTGACCAACTTTCATTTGCCGAAATCGACGTTATTAATGCTGGTATCGGCACTTGTCGGGCTGGCACCTATTCGCGATGCCTATAGTCATGCTATTGCTTCTGGCTATCGTTTCTTTTCCTATGGTGATGCCTGTTTGTTGCCGAATAACAGCGCTGGTGTGATGCCAGATGATGCTGGTGATGGAGGCCGCAATGCCTGATTTTTCATTTGCTCTTAAAGCCACCGATGGCGCGGCGCGGCGCGGAACGGTTGTGACCGCATGGGGCGAGGTTGAAACACCGGTTTTCATGCCGGTTGGTACCGCCGCCACGGTCAAGGGAATGATGCCGGAATCGGTTAAATCTACTGGTGCCAGCATTATTCTGGCGAACACCTACCATCTGATGTTGCGCCCTGGTGCCGAGAGGGTGGCGCGCCTCGGTGGAGTGCGTAAATTGATGGGCTGGGATGGTCCTTTATTGACTGATAGTGGCGGCTTTCAGGTGATGTCACTGGGGCCATTGCGTAAATTGGACGAGGATGGGGTGACGTTTAAATCGCATCTGGATGGCAGTAAACACCGCCTCACGCCAGAGCGGTCAACCGAGATCCAGCATATGCTCGATGCCACCATCACCATGGCGTTTGATGAATGCACCCCCTATCCCGCCACCCATGAGGTCGCGGCGGAAAGCATGCGCCTGTCGATGCGCTGGGCAAAACGCTCTCGCGCCGCCTTTGTTGACCGTCAGGGCTATGGCCAGTTTGGTATTGTGCAGGGATCTGTCTATCCTGATTTACGGGCCGAGTCCGTTGCGGCGCTAGAGGAGATAGATTTCGAGGGCTATGCCGTTGGCGGCTTGGCTGTTGGCGAGGGGCAGGAAAAAATGTTCGAGGCGCTGGAATTTACCACGCCGCTAATGCGGGCCGACAAGCCGCGCTATCTGATGGGTGTTGGCAAGCCGTCTGATCTGGTTGGCGGTGTTGCACGCGGCATTGATATGTTTGATTGCGTGATGCCAACGCGCTCTGGTCGCACCGGGCAGGGCTTTACCCGCCGTGGTCCGGTTAATCTGAAAAACGCCCGCCATGCAGATGATAACCGTCCGCTGGATGAGGATTGCAGTTGTCCGGCCTGTAGCAAATATTCGCGGGCATATCTGCACCATTTGTTCCGGGCGAATGAGGTGCAGGGTCTGATGCTGCTAAGCTGGCATAACATCCAGTATTATCAGGATTTGATGGCGGGCATGCGCGCCGCTATTGAGGGGGGTGCCTTTGCTAAATTTGAGGCTGATTTTCATGCCCAACAGGCATTGGGCGATATTGATCCGCCAGTGGCGCTTGGCTAGATATGGCGGGATCGGATCACATCTTAAGGGCGAGTGACCGGTCATCAAGCGGGGATGCATTGCGCGATTGGCTTGCCGCCACAGCGCGGGATGAGGGCTTTACCTCGATCGCAATCGGTCCGGCTAGCCTGCCAGATTACGCCGCTAGTGGGCTGGATGATTTCCTGTCCGATGGCTTTCAGGGCGATATGGATTGGCTGGATGAAACCGCGCCCCGGCGGCGTGCCCCAACAAACATGTGGTCGGGTGCCAAGACCGCCATTATCTGCACAATGAATTACGGTCCGGATCATGATCCGATGGATAATCTGGCGCATAAATCGGCTGGGAATATCTCGGTATATGCGCGCGGCAAGGATTACCATGAGGTGATCAAAGGACGATTGAAACAACTGGCTAGCCGCCTCGTTGCCAAGACCGGTGCCGAGGTAAAGGTATTTGTTGATACCGCGCCGTTGATGGAAAAGCCGCTGGCGGCGATGGCTGGTGTTGGATGGCAGGGTAAACACACCAATCTGGTATCGCGTAAGGCTGGCTCTTGGTTGTTTTTGGGAACGATCCTGACCACCGCCGAATTGCCGCATGACAGCCAAGGCGACGATCATTGTGGGTCCTGCCGTGCCTGTCTTGATGTGTGCCCGACAAACGCTTTTCCCGCGCCCTATCGGCTCGATGCCAGCAAATGTATCTCATATCTAACCATCGAGCATAAGGGCCATATTCCGGCAGATTTCAGACAAGCCATCGGCAATCGTATTTTCGGCTGTGATGATTGCCTTGCGGTTTGTCCATGGAACAAATATGCGGCCAAGGCGAGCGAGGCCAAGCTTGCCGCAAGGGCCGAGACCAGCCTGCCGCCATTGGCCGATCTATTGATCCTCGATGATGCAGAGTTTCGCACCCGCTTTGCCGGAACACCGGTGCGCCGCGCTGGCTATGATCGCTTTATGCGTAATGTCCTTATCGCCGCTGGTAATAGCAATGATGATACGTTGATCCCTTTGATTGAGGCGCATCTAACCGCGGCTAGCCCGTTGATGCGGGCGATGGCTGTCTGGGCGCTGGGACAATATCAGGGCAAGGCACAATCCTTTGCGGCATTGCGCGCGCAACACCAACCAGCGGAACAGGATCCGGCGGTTGGTGATGAATGGGATAGGGCCAGAAGATAGGCGTACAGAAAATAGGCGCAAAAAAGCCGGCACCACAGAGCAGTGCCGGCTTTATGTATCTGATTAGGTGTTAGTTGGTGTGATAACCACGCTCACCATGCTCGCTTAGGTCCATACCTTCGATCTCAACCTGATCGTCAACGCGCAGGCCTGTAGTGACATCGATTGCTTTTAGGATCACATAGCTAAGCACGGCTGTCCACGCCACGGTGATGATGACAGATTTGAACTGCACCACAAACTGGGCGGCGGCTGTTACGCCGTCAGCAAGGCCGAGGCCGCCAAAGGCTGGCAGTGCCAGATAGGCCACCAACAGGCTACCCAAGATGCCGCCAACGCCGTGTACAGCAAAGACGTCCAGTGAATCGTCGAGCTTGAAACGCACGCGGATAAGATCAACCGCTAGGTAACAGCCCAAGCCGCCAACCAAGCCAAGGATTAAGCCGCCCGGTACGCCGATAAAGCCAGATGCCGGTGTGACAGTCGCCAAACCAGCAACCATGCCGGTGACAATGCCAACCAATGATGGGCGACCAAAGCGGACCCATTCAATAATCATCCATACCAATGAGGCTGTTGCGGCTGAGATATGTGTGACCAGCAATGCCATGCCGGCTGAACCGCCAGCACCAAGGGCCGAACCACCATTAAAGCCAAACCAGCCAACCCAGAGCATGCTCGCACCGATCATTGTCAGGATCGGGCTATGCGGCGGGGTAATGGCCTGTGGGAAGTTCCGGCGCTTGCCAACCATAACCGCGCAGACAAGTGCGGCGGTTCCAGCGGTTGCGTGCACGACGATACCACCGGCAAAATCCATAACGCCCCAAGCCGCCATGATGCCGCCGCCCCAGACCCAATGGGTAACCGGTGCATAGACAATCAACAGCCAGATGGCAGAGAATAGCAATACAGCTGAGAATTTCATGCGCTCTACATAGGCACCGATAACCAATGCTGGGGTAATGATCGCAAAGGTCATCTGGAAGGCGGCAAATAGTGACTCCGGGATGGTGCCCGACAAATCATCAATGCCAATGCCGATAAGAAACAGCTTATCAAGGCTACCGAACCATGCACCATCGCCAGTAAAGGCAAGCGAATAGCCAGCGACTACCCACAGCACAGACATGAGACAGGCGATTGCAAAATGGTGCATCAGAACTGAAACAACATTCTTTGCCTGAACGAGGCCCGCGTAAAATAGCGCAAGGCCGGGAAGGGTCATGAACAGGACCAACGCAGTGGCGGTCAAAATCCAAGACGTATCACCAGTATCGAGCGTGTCTGCCAATGCAGGAGAGCTCATCATGATAAACGAAAAGGCAGCTAGTACAGCGGCCCGAAACGGCGAGAACAAAAACATAGACATCCCTCATTATGCCAGCCCCAACCGCCACTATGTGACGTCAACAGAGCATGCAAATTGATTACATTTTAAGTGTCGTGAGTTTCGCCATCTAACCGCAAGACTCAAGCGTCATGCCTTCAAAATAGGCAAAAACTTAATCAATGCGCTATTTATGATCAGAAATATGATATTTTGCCTAAAATTTAGGCAAATTGGGGCTGGTTGACTGGTTAGGGCAGGGTAAGCCGCGAGACGGCGCCGGTTTCAGTATTATAAAGAACCATGCCGCCGGATGGTGGAAAAATGCCGGTAATCGCAGTGATGATCACCTGATGCGTGACCATGAGCACTAGCTCATCGGGGCCAATATCATCGAGACGCGCCCGCAACAAGGCTAGGGTCTCGTCGCGGTCAACATGCCCGCTGAAAAAGGAATTTAATCCGGCAAATTCCTGCCATTCACCAAGGTCCAGCAATATCGCGGTGTCACGGCACCGGCACCATTGACTTGTTAGGATGGCGTCCAACTTTTTGTTGTTTGCGTCGAGATAAGCACCAAGCTGGCCGCCCAATGCGCGTGCTTGTTCACGGCCGGCATCGTTGAGAACCCGCTGGGTGGTGCAATCATCGATATTGAAATTCGCCGGATCACCCGTGCCCGGGGCGAGTGCATGGCGCATGAAAATGACATTTGCTGCCTCTGCCTCTGCCCCTGCCTCTGCCCCTGCCTCTGCCCCTGCCCCTGCCTGTGCCTGTGCGGGGGTGGATGCGGGCAATGTGCCGATCATCGAGACAAACAGGCTAGCGGCGATGTACGTTAACAGCCGCATGCGCCCAATGCGCACAGTGAGCCAAAATTTGGTGCCAGTTAGATTATGTATCATCGCCACAGCTCGTCCCAACATATAGTTAAAGCGTAACGGCCTTAATTACGGATGGATCCTCATCGTCATAAAGCCGGTCGATGATGCTAGCACGATGCCGGATAATGGCAGAATTGTTTAGACTGCCCTTGGCGGTGACCTCGGCGAATTTTATTGATGGCGGCTCGGCCATTACCATCGCCCGCACAATCCGGTTTGATGATCCGGTGGCATCGGCGGCAAAGGCGGCAAGGCGTTCTTGTATCTGGGCACAATAATCAGCATCACGGATTGTGCCATCACCGGCATTATCCAGTGCTAGCGTGGCATGTGGAAAAATTAGCAAGCCCAAATCGGCGCGGTTTTCGCCAGTAACCACGACATCATGCACCAACCCTTCTAGCGCCGCCAGCGCGGCAAGGCGCAAGCGTCCGGATTGCACCCATACCGCCGTCAATAGTTTGAAATCCTCGGTCAGGCGGCCATCAAAGCGTAGCCCTTGATCTAGATCGTCCGTGTCGGCAAAGCGCACCGCATCGCCGGTTCGCATAAAGCCTTCTTCATCGAACGCCTCAGCATTCTTTTCCGGCTCATGGTAATAGCCCGCCATGACATTCGGGCCACGCACCCGCAATTCATAACGGTTTGGCTCTACCGGCAATAGCTTTGCCTCTAATTCTGGGCCCGGTACACCAATCATCCCCGATGACGCGCCGCCTTGATAATGCATGATCGCCATTGGCGCGGTTTCCGTCATGCCCCAGCTAGAGGTCATCATCGGCACAGTGCCACGCTCGGCGATGGCTAGTTCCTCAAGACCGTTCCAGATATCGGCTGGCAAGGAGGCACCAGCGTAGAAAATCAAATCAAGATTGCGGAAAAAGCTGTGGCGTAGCGCTTTGTCCTCGCGCATCGCTGCCACCAGCATGCCAAACGCCACCGGCACGTTGGATGATAGGGTTGGCGATATCATCCGCAAATTCTCAAGGGTGCGGTCGAACAGGCCTTTAACTGGCTTGCCAGTGTCAATATAGAGTGCGCCGCCATTGGCCAGCGCTTTGTTGAAGTTGGAATTGCCGGAAAACACATGGTTCCATGGTAACCAATCAAGCATCACCGGCGGATGATCGCGCAGAAACGGCCAGCACACCGAATATTGGACCTGGTTTACACACATCATCCGGTGTGTTTGCGGCACGCCCTTTGGCGTCGAGGTAGAGCCCGATGTAAATAGAATTTTCGCCATATCATCCGGCTTTACCATTGCATGCGCCGCACTAACATTGCCTGTATCGGCTGATAGCAATTCATCCAGACCAATAATGCCAGCGCCGCCAGTGCCAGCAAGTTTTAGGCATGCATCAAATTGCGGCAAGTCTAGCGCGCGGGCGAATTTCTCGGCATCCTCGGCAAAGACCATTTTGGCTTTAACCGTGTCGGCAATGTGCAATAGGCGGGGCAGGGCGTCTTCGATCAGCGAATATTGTTCAGCCATCGGCACCGTAACCGCGCCGATATATTGCGCCGCAAGTTTGATGATGCCGTGGCTAATGCTGGCACCCGATAGCATGATGATCCGGTCGCCGTGCGTAATGCCATGGGCCAGCAATCCAGCGGCGACGGCGCGGGTTTTCTCCAATGCCTCGCCAAAGCGCAATTCTTCCCACCCCGGTCCAGAGCGCTGGGCAAGGAAGACCGCTTTGGGTGTTTTTTCAGCCCATTCATGGAGCCATTCGCCAGTTGTCGGCGGCACTGCATCAAGCTCCAAGCCAGAGGAAAGCAACAGCGTTCCGTCTGGCCGGTGGTCAATATTCATCTGGTGTTTGAGATAATCTTTTTCGCTGAACATGAAATCCTGCTTATCGCTTTAGCGACATGTTGACTGTTGGGCCAAATGTTAACCTTGACCATTAATAGTTATGAGATATAACTATTAATGTGTGTGAAGCGGTTGTCAATCTCGAACAGGGTTGAAAAAGGCCCGAACTGATAGGGACGAAGAAAATGCAAATCGATGGCCAACAAGTATGGATAACCGGCGGGGCTAGTGGTCTCGGCCTTGCCTGTGCGCGCCATTTTAGTGCGGCTGGTGCCACCGTTACCTTGTTTGATCTGGCGATAGATACCGCCGCCGAACAAGCCGCGTCACTGGGCGGGCATGCCATCGCGATTGATGTGACCGATGAGCAGTCGGTTGCCGATGCCGTTGCCGCCGGTGTGCAAAAAGGCGGGGCGCCGCGGGCGCTGATCAATTGCGCTGGCATTGGTCTTGCCGCGCGTATTGTTGGGCGCGAGGGCAAATTATCGACCGACCTATTTACCAAAACTATTCAGGTAAATTTGATTGGTACTTATTTAATGATGAGCCATGCCGCCAAGGAAATGACATCGCTGGAGCCGATTGGCGGCGATGGTGAGCGCGGGGTGATTATCAATACCGCCTCTGTCGCCTTTGAAGATGGCCAGCTTGGTCAGGCCGCCTATGCCGCATCAAAAGGCGGTATCGCTGGATTATGTTTGCCCGCCGCCCGCGAATTGGGCCAGTTCGGCATCCGCGTCATGAATATCGCCCCGGGTCTGTTTGAAACGCCGATGACCGATGATTTGCCAGATGACATCCGCGACGTTCTGGGCAGTAATATTCCGTTTCCATCGCGCCTTGGTTTGGCCGATGAATATGCGTTGATGGCGGCGCAGATTGTTGAAAATGCCTATCTAAATGGTACCACCATCCGGCTTGATGGGGCGCTGCGGCTACCACGCAAATAAGGAGTAAACCAAGGTGAGTAACGTTTTAGAAATCGAACAAAACGGCAATATCGCGGTTCTGACGATGAACCGTCCGGACAAACGCAATGCGATGAATGAAACCTTGCTTTGTGCGCTTGAGGATTACTTTTACAAACCGCCACAAGATGTGCGGGTGGTTATTCTAACGGGTACGGCCGGGCATTTTTGCTCTGGCCTTGATCTTAGCGAGCATGTGTCGCGCAGTGCCGAGGAAAACTTGCACCATTCGCGGCGGTGGCATCGTCTCATGGATCAAATCCAGAGCGGCGGTGTTGTTGTGGTTTCGGCGATGTTTGGCGCTGTCATTGGTGGTGGTCTGGAAATAGCCACCTCGACGCATGTACGCATTGCCGAGAAATCGACAGTTTTCCAATTGCCGGAAGGCCGCCGTGGGATCTTTGTTGGCGGTGGGGCGACATATCGCGTGGGCCGGATTTTGGGCGCCGACCGGATGGTTGAAATGATGCTGACGGGCCGCAAATATGATAGCGCAACAGGCGTAAGCCTTGGCCTTGCGCATTATGAATGTGAAGATGGCGCGGCCTTGGCATTGGCGCATGAATTGGCCGGCAAGATTGCCCGTAACGCTCCGATGTCAAATTACCTGATCGTCAATTCTATCCCACATGCCGAAAACATGTCATCGGCCGATGCGCTCTATGCTGAATCACTGGCGGCGGCATTGTCACAAACAACAGAGGATGCGACCGAGGGGTTGCAGGCATATCTTGAAAAGCGCGCGCCAAAATTTAGCTGAACCAGCGCCGTCATTGCGCCATCAAGCCGGTCTGACCGCGGATAGTCCGGTCACCGATAATACGCTGGCGCGTCTTGTGGGTTATCACCTGAAACGCACGTTCAATCTGATCCATAGTGATCTGACAATCGCGCTGGAGCCGTTCGAGCTGCGGATGATCAGCTTTACAGTGCTAACCATGCTGGCCGAAAATCCGGGCCTGCGGCAATCGCGTCTTGGTCTTGCGCTCAACATCGAAAAGCCGAATATGGTTGCGCTCCTAGATGGGTTGGAACAACGGGAATTGATTATCCGCCATCCCGATCCAACCGATCGGCGGGCATGGCAATTGTTTCTGACCCCAGCCGGTGAGGATCTACAACGCCGTTCCTATGAGGCGGTGCGCCAACATGAGGCACAGTTTCTAACGGCGCTGTCGGGCGGTGATGTCGACGAATTGATCGCGATGTTAACGACCATCAAAACCGCGGTTCAGCCGCCTATTTCAAACGCTATCTCTTCCCCTTCAAAAGCCAAAGCGAGATAAAGATGATTAATCTGGACAAAATCCGCGCGATCGACATCCACACCCACGCTGAAGAACCGTGCGGTAATCACAGCGATGACGGGTATGATGATCTGCAAACCGCGATGGCCAAATATTTCCGCGCACCGTGGACGCATCCGCCAACAATGGCCGAAACCGCCGCGCATTACCGCGAGCAGAATATCGCGGCGGTGATTTTCCCCGTAGATGCCGAGCGCGAAACCGGATACCGGCGCTATAGCAACGAGGAAGTGGCCGCGATTGCCGCGGATAATAGTGATGTGCTGATCCCCTTTGCCTCTATCGATCCGTGGAAGGGCAAAATGGGGGTGCGTGAAGCCAAGCGTCTGATGAATGATTTTGGTATCAAAGGTTTCAAATTCCACCCGACATTGCAGGGGTTCTATCCCAATGACCGGATGGCCTATCCGCTTTATGAGGCGATTGAGGAAAATGGCGGGATTGCATTGTTTCACACTGGCCAGACCGGCGTTGGTTCGGGCATGCCGGGGGGCAACGGGATGCGGCTGAAATATAGCAACCCGATGTATATGGATGATATCGCAGTTGATTTTCCCGATTTGAAAATCATCCTCGCCCATCCGTCTTTCCCATGGCAGGAAGAAGCGCTCGCCGTGGCCCAGCACAAGCCGAATGTCTATATCGATTTGTCAGGATGGAGCCCTAAATATTTCCCCGATATTCTGGTGCGCTATTGTAACTCTATCTTGAAGAAAAAAGTGCTGTTTGGCTCTGACTGGCCAATGATTACGCCGGAGCGGTGGCTCAATGATTTTGAGGCGATCTCGATTAAGGACGAAATCCGCCCTGATATCATCAAGAATAACGCCGCCCGATTGCTTGGTCTTATGTAATGAAGCCGTTTGCCGCGCCGATTGATGATATCCTGTTCTCGCTGGCGCATGTCGCCAAAGCCGGTGATCTTGCTGGCCATGATGCAGGTCTTTCTGCCGAGATTATCCAGCAATTTGCCCCCTTTGCCGAACAGGTGATAGCACCGCTAAATCAAAGTGGTGATCGACAGGGGTGCCGTTTGGAAAATGGCCGGGTGCGGATGCCGGACGGGTTTGCCGATGCCTATCGCCAGCTCTGCGATGGTGGCTGGCAGGCGGCGAGTGCACCGGAAGAATTTGGCGGTATGGGTCTTGATGGGATGACGATGATGGGTCTCTCCGAGATTTTCACCGGCGCCAATCATGCCTTACAGATGGTGTGCGGCCTTGTGCCCGGTGCAATCTCAACGCTGGTTACCTTTGCCGATAAACAAACCCAAGATTATTGGATCCCGCGTCTGGCTAGTGGGGCGAGCCTCAACACTATGTGTTTGACCGAGGCGGGGGCTGGCTCTGATTTGGGACGGATGCGTACCAAGGCCGAACGCGATGGCGATGGCTGGTTGCTCAACGGTGAAAAGATTTTTATCTCCGGCGGTGATCAGGATATGAGCGAGGATATCTTGCATTTCGTGCTGGCGCGGACGGGCGCGCCTGATTCTGGGACGCGCGGCCTGTCATTGTTCCTATGCCCGTCACAGCATGATGGTGTTGCCAATAATGTGACGGTTGCCCGCATTGAAGAAAAGCTGGGAATCCATGCCTCGCCAACATGCCAATTGGTGTTTAGTAATGCGCGTGCGACACTTATCGGCAGGGAGAATGAGGGGCTAAAGGCGATGTTCACCTTGATGAACCACGCCCGTATTGATGTTGCCCTGCAAGGCATTGCCCATAGTGCCCGCGCTTATGATATCGCCCATAGCTATGCTGGTGAGCGTAGTCAGGGGCGGGATCAAAACCAAGCACCAGCCCGCCTCAATGATCACGCCGATGTGCGTCAGATGCTGGACGAACAACGGGCGCTAACCGTTGGTGGTCGCGCAATGTGCCATATTGCAATGCGCTATATCGAGGAGGGCGAGGATCAGGATCTGGTCGATTTCCTAACGCCAATCTGCAAGATTTTTGGCAGTGAGGCTGGGATTCGCTCGGCTGATCTTGGCATCCAGGTACTTGGTGGCTATGGCTATCTTGAAGAATATAACATGGCCCAGACATGGCGTGATGCCCGTATTACCTCGATCTACGAAGGGGCCAATGGTATCCATGCGATTGCCACGGCTACACGCGGATTGCGCCTGAATGACGGGGCTGGTGCTGATGCTTTCGCGGCGCTAGTGCAAGATCTCGCGGGTGGTAATGCTGACCTCATGGAATTGTTGGATCATTGGCAAGGTGAACGCGCCAAAACCGCCGCCCAACAAGGCGTGCCAACCAACGCCCGCGATTTTGCCGGCCTAACGGGTGAGCTATTCTTCCGCGCGGTCTGGGTACGATTGGCCGCGGCGGCACAGGAACAGGGCGCGACATTCGCCGATGAGTTCGCCCAATTGGCCGCGCAAATCACCAAAAATCCCCCGCCAACCGCGCGGTTCACCAGCTAGAGCAAGTTAATTCGGCGTTGTCCATGTTGCGGGAAGTGCCTTTTTTATCACACGGCGGGCGTTGGGGAGGTCGTTTTGCTCTGCGCGCGCCCTTGCATCGGCCGGTGACATGCCGTGATCTAACCAGCGTTTAGTCAAGCGTTCTGCCAACACATCCTCTGGCACATCCAACCAGATGCTGGCATCCCATTTTTTGGCGATATCAACCCAGCCAGGTTCATTGAACAGCAGATAGTTACCCTCAAACAATAATAGTGACGTGCGCGCCGGGATGGTGCCGCCATTCGGGATGACGGCATCCTGTTCGCGGTCAAAGGTTGGAAAATGCTGGGTCGAATCGGCCTTGAGATCGTCAATTAGCTGATTAAAACCGTCTCGGTCAAAGGTCTCGGGTGCACCTTTTACCGATAACAGGCCGCGGGCCTCCAGGGTTTCGTTGTCAAGGTGAAACCCGTCCATTGGGATAGGACAGCAAATCGGGCCAAGCCGCTCGGTTAGCATTGCCGCAATTGTCGCCGCAATTGTCGATTTACCACTTCCCGGCGGGCCAGCGATGGCCACCATTATAGCCGGCATTGTAGCCCCCATGTTAGGGCGTTGGCGACCTGCCAGCTCTGCGATCTCGGTCACCAAAGCATCGATGGAAATATTATTTGTGTTCATGTTGCTTACCCATGTCGAAAAAAAGGCGTTTGCGGGGCTACCCTTTTGAACGAATTTGCAAAGTTAGCTTGCACGGAACTTTACACGCGTTAATATTGGGTGCGTTATGACAGCTAGTCCTGTCAAGTCTAAGTACGTCTATTTGGAATAGTGAAACAAGTTGATGAAACACGGAAAAATCAAAAATATGGAGGAGTTTGCGACGCTTAGTGGCATTTCTCGTCCTACTATTTCAAAATATTTTAATGACCCAGACACTGTGCGCCAATCAACAAGGGTCCGTATCGAAGCGGCCCTAAAAGAATATGATTATCGCCCAAACATCTATGCAATTAACCAAAACCGGCGGCTCACAAAGAATATCGGCATTGTTGTGCCTTATCTTGCTGACCCGTTCTTTGCCGAGATTGCGCGTGTTATTGAACGCCGCTGTATTGATGCTGGATTTACCCCGACTTTGTTCTCTTCGCACGGTGAACAGGGGCTGGAAAACGCGGTTCTCGACACATTGCGCTCGCTAAAACCGGCTGGTGTTTTGTTGGCGCCGTTGGGCAAGTCATCAGATATAAAGCATATCGAAGCGTTTTGCCGCGATGTGCCTACTATTCTCTTTGATAGTAATATAGAGGGTGTGGGCGCGGCATTTGTTGGCTCTGATAATTTTAGTTTTGTATCGCAGACCGTTGAATATCTTAGTAGAACTGGAAGCTCGCCATGCTTTTTTGAGATGCGCGATCCGGCCAACCCGAATGCGAACAAGCGCCGCAAAGCCTATGTTCAAATGATGAAACGACTCGGTCTAGAGCCACAGATTGTGGGCGTAGATGGCGCTGGGTGGGGCTTTGAGGAGATCGGGCGCAAAGGCGGATTGAAAGTGCTGCGTGAGAATTTACTGCCGACCAACACTGTATTATGTAGTAATGACCGGTTGGCAATCGGCTTTATCTCGGCCTGTCATGAAATGGGCCTAACCGTTGGTAGAGAAGAAGGAAACGATATTCGGGTGGCATCGCATGACGACCATCCCTACGCTCGTTTCACCTGCCCAGCCCTCACCACAGCCGCACATGATTACGAATCAGTTTCAGAGCATGCGGTCGAGACTTTGTTCCGTTTGATTGATGCGGGCGGGCGTTTGGACAGCCGTGAAGAGACTTTGTTTGCGGCTCGGCTAATTATGCGTGGTTCAGCGTAACAGCCAAAAAAGCCGCTACTCCAAAAAAAATATTTACGCGCGTAAAGTTTTTGTTGACCTATTGAAACGTTTTAGTGTTCTATTTTTCACGTATTACATCTAGGAGGAATACAATGCGACTTAAACATCTACTATGCACGGCAACGGCGGCAACGCTTTTGGCGTCAAGTGTTGCTCATGCAGACACACTTACCATTGCTACTGTTAACAATGGTGACATGATCCGTATGCAGGGTCTAACTGCTGACTTTACTGCTAAAACTGGTCACACAGTTGAGTGGGTAACATTGGAAGAGAACGTTCTACGCCAGCGTGTCACAACTGACATCACTACTAAAGGCGGCGCTTTCGACATCATGACAATCGGCATGTACGAAACTCCAATCTGGGGTAAGAACGGCTGGTTGGTACCACTTAACGATCTAAGCGCTGAGTACAATGTAGGCGATATCCTTCCTGCAATGGCTGGTGGTCTTAGCTACAATGGTACAATGTTTGCTGCACCGTTCTACGGTGAGAGCTCAATGATCATGTATCGTACAGATCTTATGGCTAAAGCTGGCCTGACAATGCCTGACGCACCGTCATGGTCATTTATCGCCAAAGCAGCTCGCTCAATGACAGACCGTGATAACGACATCAACGGCGTCTGCTTGCGCGGTAAAGCTGGTTGGGGTGAGGGCGGTGCTTTCATCACAGCTATGTCAAACTCATTCGGCGCACGCTGGTTCGACGAGAACTGGAATGCTCAGTTTGATTCACGCGAATGGTCAGATACTCTGAACTTCTTCGTTAACATGATGAACGACGCTGGCCCAGCTGGTTATGCTACTAACGGTTTCAACGAGAACCTCTCATTGTTCCAACAGGGCAAATGTGGCATGTGGATTGACGCAACAGTTGCTGCTTCTTTCGTAACAAACCCGAAAGATTCAACTGTAGCTGACAAAGTTGGCTTCGCACTTGCACCAGACAACGGAATGGGCGTTCGCTCAAACTGGCTATGGGCATGGGCACTTGCTATCCCAGCAGGCACTCAAAAAGAAGCCGCTGCTAAGCAGTTCATCGAGTGGGCAACATCAAACGGCTACATCGAGCTAGTTGCTTCTAAAGAAGGTTGGGCTAACGTGCCTCCAGGAGCTCGTACATCACTGTATGAGAACCCTAACTACAAGAAGGTACCGTTTGCACAGATGACTCTGGACTCAATCCTGTCAGCTGATCCAAACAACTCAACTGTTGATCCAAGCCCATATGTGGGCATTCAGTTCGCAGCTATCCCAGAATTTGCGGGTATTGCGACTGACGTCAGCCAGGAATTCTCGGCTGCATATGCTGGTCAGCAGACTGTTGCAGAAGCTTTGGCTAAAGCTCAGGCTTTGACAAACGACGCAATGGAAGCTGCGGGTTACCGCTAGGCTTTACTATTTCAGAGGGCAGTTCCGCTGCCCTCTGATTTTTTTATTATGTTACTTAGTTTTTGTTAGATTTTAGCGGGATTTGACCCGCTAGCGTTTTACTCATCAAAGGAAGCAAACCCGTGGCAACTCAGCACTCCCGATCTGCCGCCAGAATTATGATGGCCCCTGCAGTTATTGTGCTGCTGGGCTGGATGCTGGTTCCGCTTATGATGACGCTGTATTTTTCGTTCAAAAAATACCTACCGTTGCGCGGTGGTGATCTTGGCTGGGTTGGCTTTGAGAACTACGCTCGGTTTGTCTCTTCAAGCTCTTTCTGGCCAGCCGTAGCGACCACATTGATCATTGTTGGCAGTGTGTTGGTTATCACCGTCGTTCTTGGCATTTTGCTCGCGATCTTGCTCGACCAACCAATGTGGGGCCAGGGGTATGTTCGTATCCTTGTGATCGCACCATTCTTTGTGATGCCGACTGTGTCAGGCTTGGTCTGGAAAAACATGTTTATGGATCCAGTGAACGGCTTTTTCGCGCATCTCTGGCGGGCCTTTGGGGCAGAACCGATACAATGGCTTAGCCAAGCCTCGATGCCGTCAATCGTGATGATTGTCAGCTGGCAATGGCTACCATTTGCGACTTTGATTTTGCTGACGGCGATCCAGTCTTTGGATACCGAGCAGGTTGAAGCGGCTGAGATGGATGGTGCCAAGCCGTTTGGACGGTTCCTCTATATCGTATTGCCGCATTTGGCACGGGCAATAACCGTGGTGATCCTCATCCAGACGATTTTCCTGCTGTCTATTTTCGCCGAGATTTTCGTCACAACCGCCGGTGCATTTGGCACCAAGACGCTAACCTATCTGATTTTCCAGCGGGTGTTGGAGAGCCAGAATGTCGGACTTGGTTCGGCTGGCGGCGTCTATGCAATCATTCTGGCCAATATTGTTGCGATCTTCCTGATGCGCATCGTTGGCAAGAATTTGGACCGGTAGGAGATTTAGTATGGCACGCGCTGCTACCACTCGTCGGAAGACCTTTAACACCATCGTCTCTTGGTCGATCGGTCTGTTGATTTTCTTCCCGATCCTTTGGATTATTGTGCTCTCGTTCAAGAGCGAGGGGGACGCCATTAGAACACCGCTTGAGGTGCTAACCTCGGCGTGGTCGTTTGATAGCTATTCTGTGGTTCAAAATCGTTCCGATTACTTCAAGCATTTCTCCAATTCTGTGATTGTCGCGGTTGGTTCCACATTGCTCGGCATTTTGGTGGCTGTTCCGGCCGCATGGTCGATGGCATTTGTCCCATCCAAGCGTACACGCGGTATTTTGATGTGGATGCTGTCGACAAAGATGTTGCCGGCTGTTGGCGTTCTGTACCCGATCTATCTATTATGTATCGAGCTTGGTGTACTCGATAGCCGGATTGCGCTTGTCGTGATCTTGATGCTGATCAACCTGCCGATCATCGTGTGGATGCTCTACACCTATTTCAAGGAAATACCGGGTGAGATTCTTGAGGCGGCTCGGATGGATGGCGCGACTTTGCGCTCTGAATTGTTATATGTGCTGACGCCGATGGCCATTCCGGGTATTGCGTCAACAATCTTGTTGAACGTGATCCTAGCGTGGAACGAGGCCTTTTGGACGCTGAATCTGACAGCCGCCAAAGCAGCGCCACTCACTGCATTTATCGCGAGCTATTCAAGCCCTGAAGGATTGTTCTACGCAAAACTCAGCGCGGCATCGGTTATGGCGATTGCACCAATTTTGATTATGGGCTGGTTCAGCCAGAAACAACTTGTCCGCGGCTTGACATTTGGAGCGGTGAAATAGGGATGACCAAGATGAAACAAATACAGCTTCAACAGGTTTCAAAACGGTTTGGCGATGTAGAAGTCATTCCTCCATTGGATCTGGAAATTGAAGAAGGCGAGTTTGTCGTTTTTGTAGGACCTTCGGGTTGTGGTAAATCGACTTTGTTGCGCCTTATTGCCGGCCTTGAGGATGTGACCTCTGGCAAGGTTGTGATTGACGGGCAGGATGCAACATCAATCCCGCCAGCAAAACGCCGCTTGGCGATGGTGTTCCAGTCTTATGCGCTATATCCGCATATGTCAGTGCGCAAAAACATTGCGTTCCCATTGCGTATGGCTGGCATCGGCAAAGAAGAGCAAAATCGGCGCGTTGAGGAAGCGGCAAAGGTTCTAAACCTTACCGATTACCTGCATCGTCGTCCGGGCCAGCTTTCGGGTGGTCAGCGTCAGCGTGTGGCCATCGGCCGGGCGATTGTGCGCGAGCCAACCGCGTTTTTGTTCGACGAGCCTCTGTCTAACCTCGATGCGGCTTTGCGTGTCGGTATGCGCCTCGAAATTTGTGAGATGCACAAGCGCCTCGCCACCACAATGATCTATGTGACACATGATCAGGTTGAAGCCATGACCATGGCCGACAAGATTGTGGTTTTGCAGGCTGGTGTGATCGAACAGGTTGGTAGCCCGCTGGATCTTTACAACAATCCTTGCAACACCTTCGTTGCCGGATTTATCGGCTCACCAAAGATGAATTTGCTGGATGGTGATGAAGCCAAAAAACACAAGGCGCACACAATTGGTATCCGTCCTGAGCATATCTCAATCTCCGATAAGAAGGGTGATTGGAAAGGTGTTGTTGGGGTGTCTGAACATCTTGGTTCTGACACGTTCCTGCATGTGACATGCCCGGCATTTTCAAAGCCGTTAACTGTGCGGGCAGGCGGTGACGTTGATCTGTCTTATGGCAGTGAAGTCTATTTGACACCGGATGTCGCCCATCTGCATCGTTTTGATGAAAAGGGCCTCAGTCTAAAATGACACGGTTGGCTGGAAAGACAGCGCTAATTACTGGCGCGGCGCGGGGTATTGGGCGTCATTTCGCCGAGAAATACGTCGATGAGGGCGCGATGGTCGCGCTCGGTGACATTGATTATGGCCGTGCCCAAGAGGCGGCGGCACAGATTGGTGAGAACGCTATTGCCGTTGAAATAGACGTTACCAGTCAGACCAGCATCAATTCTGCCATCGCGACAGTTGTCGAGGCGTTTGGCGGCATTGATATTTTGATTAATAACGCCGCAATTTTTACCGCGGCGCCGATTTGTGAAATCAGCCGTGAAGCGTATGAAAATGCCTTTGCGGTGAATGTCAGCGGGACGTTATTTACCATGCAAGCGGTTGCCCAAGAGATGATTAAACGCGGCAAAGGCGGCAAAATCATCAATATAGCCAGCCAAGCCGGACGGCGCGGCGAACCGTTGGTGGCAGTCTATTGCGCCACCAAGGCAGCGGTTATCAGCATGACCCAATCGGCTGGATTGAACCTGATCGAGCATGGGATCAATGTGAATGCCATTTCGCCGGGCGTTGTTGATGGCGAGCATTGGGACGGCGTTGATGCCTTCTTTGCAAAATACGAAAATAAAGAACCTGGCCAGAAAAAGCGTGAAGTCGGTGCCGGTGTTCCGTTCGGTCGAATGGGGCGGGCGGAAGATTTGGCTGGTATGGCAATTTTTCTGGCAAGTGATGAAGCCAACTACATTGTTGCCCAGACATATAATGTGGACGGTGGACAATGGATGAACTAATGGCCGCTACTAGTCGTGCAGAAGATCTTACAAGGCTTAGTAATGCAACTTTGGGTGATTTGCCTGAAGGCGTAATGCTACCAACATACAACCGAAGCGAGATGACGCCGGGTATCGTTCATGTTGGCGTTGGTAATTTTCACCGTGCGCATCTTGCGTGGTATCTGCACCGGCTTATGCAGCAAGGTGCGGCCACCGATTGGGCGATTATTGGCGCTAGTGTGCGCGAGCATGATATTGCTGTGCGCGAGAAACTACAGCGGCAAGATTTTCTAACCACCCTGATTGAACTTGATCCAAATGGCGGCAAGGCAACTGAGGTCACCGGACCTATGATGGATTTCTTGCCGGTGGAAAAGGATAATAAATCGCTGATTGCGGCGATGGCAGATCCGCGTATTCGGATTGTTTCAACAACAGTAACCGAGGGCGGGTATTATCTCGACCCAAAGACAGGCGGCCTCGATGTTGCCCATCCTGATATCGTTCATGATGCTGAAAACCCAGACCGTCCGAAAACTGTGTTTGGGTCAATGGTTGCCGCGTTGCGTTTGCGCCGTGATAATAACACTGGTCCGTTCACCGGCCTGTCTTGTGATAATTTACAGGGCAATGGTGCCATTCTGCGCCAGAGCATTATCGGCCTTGCCCGTCTTGGTGATCCGGCATTGGCTGACTGGATCGACCAAAATTGTACCTTTCCAAATTCGATGGTTGATTGCATCGTTCCTGCCACCGGCCCGGTTGAGCTAGAGCTTGCCAAGAGCCTTGGTGTTGAGGATGCGGTGCCGGTAACGCACGAAAATTTCCGGCAGTGGGTTGTCGAGGATACGTTTTGTGCGGGTCGTCCGGATTGGGACCTTGTTGGCGCTGAGTTTTCTAATCATGTGCACAAGCATGAAGCCCAGAAAATCCGGGTTCTGAATGGTGGCCATCAAATCATCGCCAATATTGCTGAATTGCTTGGCTTTGAGACGATTTCTGCGGCGATATCTGACCCGCTGATCCATGCGTTATTCACCAAGGTCCAGACGCAAGAAGTTGTTCCGCATATCGAACCTCTGTCGCGCATGACGGTTCTGGAATATCTTGAGCTGATTGACCGCCGGTTCTCTAACAATGCCATTGTCGATACAATCCGGCGGGTCGCGTTTGATGGATCATCGCGGCATGTTGGCTTTATTCTGCCGACAGTGCGTGACGGTTTGGCGAATAATGTGCCTGTTGAAGGCTTGGCCCTTGTCGAGGCCGCCTGGGCGCGTATGTGCGCCGGAACGCGCGAGGATGGCAGTCTCATTGAGGCTAATGATCCGATCTGGGATAGCTTGAACGAGCGGGCTTTGGCGGCGCGTGACAATCCTATGCATTGGCTAGAGATGCAGGCGATCTATGGTGATCTTGCGGAACAGGAACGCTTTGCCTCAGCCTTTGAAAAATGGCTATCAAGCATGTATGCCAATGGCGTCGCCGCAACAATCAAGACCTATCTGGATCAGGCCTAGCCCTAAATATTCCGGCAATATTTATCGCCCCACCACAATAATCACCCCGGCAAACAACCGCTGTGACGCGGATCGTCTGGCCCGTGACCCGAAGCGATCACCTACAGATTTGTCCGGGAAATTAAAAAGGGGGAGTGGAGCGGCGTGCGGGAATCGAACCCGCGTCTTTAGCTTGGAAGGCTAAGGTCTTACCACTACACAAACGCCGCACGCGAGCTTTTAAAAGTGCTGGTAACAACAGTGGTTTAAAGAGACAAAACGCCTGTTATTACCGTGACCCGGAGCCGTGTAGTGGCGGCCCCCGCTCTTGGAACAGGATATAACATCATTGCTTGAGAATGAAAAGGCCTTGGTGTTTGTATTCAACGAATTGACGGGTTGTCAGCATTCTCCTTTGGTTGCTAACCAAAATCATTCACTCTTTGGACGGTTTGCGTCATTGCTGATGCTGATGATTTCATCAGTGTCAGCGTCATAAATGATGTATAATCCATAATTATTTACGATCGTCCAAAAGCCAAATTGGAAAAACAGCGTGTCTTGGGCAAAATATGTGTTGTCTTTGCCAACAACCTGTCCACATGATCTCCCAGTTTGACATGTTTATGCAATAGCGCGTTGACATCATCAAAGGTTGGGCCGGATTATCACACAGATTAATAGGGGGGCTAGTGGGAAGGTTGATCGGCGGGGTGAAATTGTCACCGGCCGCATTGGCCGGCGGGAATATACTGATTTCATTAGCCCAAAAAAGCGCTAGAACGCATAACGCCAAGCGCAGAGTTGATGCCGGCTTTATCGGCAAAATACGTTTCATAAAGTGGCTCATCATCATGCACCTTTGCGACAATGTCGGGGAGGTTGGCCGATATTTACTTTAACGCGATTAACCAATCTTAATTTATCGTTGCCTTTAGGGTGAGCCTCCCATCCAACCCGCAATCAGCCTGTTGTTTGACAAATATTTTTAATGATGATTAGAGTAACCAGTTACTCATGATGGTTTGTATATTTATTCAATGAACTTGGCTTTGTGGTTTCTTGAATGGGTTCGCCATCTCGTCATAACGGTTTGTTTGCTCTCATCTTGTCTTTGTTGCCGTCCCTACCGCTCAACTGGGTGCGGCGTTGCAACCATGACGCACGTGCCCCCTGCACTAGGAGGCCAGCATGCCGAATATTTCCACAGGTATTTCCACAGGTATTTCTACAGATATTTCTACAGAAACAGCCGCAATTGATTCCGTCGCCAATTCCTACAGCTTTGCCATCCCGGAGAATTCTGGTCCCGGCACAGTGGTTGGCCGGATGACTGGCGGTGATGGTGACAATGATCCGATTGTCTATAGCCTGACGGGCGAGGCCGGCCTATTGGGCGTCGCGCCATTTTTGCGGGGTTAGGCCGGTGGCGCGGTGGAATATTTCGTAGAATTGCGACATCGAGCCAAAGCCAGCATCCAGCGCGATATTGACGATTTTCTCGTCGCTATTGGCGAGGGCGGATTGGGCGTGATAGAGGCGTAATTCGGTCAAATAGCCAATGATGCTGATGTTCATCTGGCTCTGGAATAGGGCGCTGGCATGTCCTTTGCTAATGCCGGCGCGATCGGCGACATCGGCAACGGTGGTTGGCTGGCGGAAATTTTCAGCCAGAAACCGCAACATCGCCTGTACCCGATAGACCTGCCGCTTTGACGATTTGGGCAGGCTCGCCTGTTGGTGATCGTCATGCCGCCAGCCATGCAACGATTGGCGCAACAGACATAATTGCAATTCGCGCAGGGCAAGGCTGATCAGGCCGCTATTGCCGCTGGTAAAATCGGCATGCCATCGCTCGAAACAGGGGATGTTCGCCTCGTCAGCCTGATTGCCGATGATCAACCGGCCAGTGAATAATTGCGCCATGAAAATTTCCGGCATCGACCATGACAGCAATTCAGACAAGGGCAAATTGGCAATGAGAATCTCGCCATCTTGCCCCGAGATATCATACTGGGCGTTATCATACTGGGCGTTATGAGGCTGGGTTTCAGCACGGTGGGCATCATGTGTCACGGTAATGACGCGGTGCGGCGTTTGTCCCCATAACACACAAATATGTCCGCTGGGTGCGGTGCTAGGGCCAAGCTGGGTCAGATATGATAGCTCACAGCCAACCGGCAACAATACTTCGACATGCCGGTGTGTGTGCAGGTGCGGCATAGGTTCCGGCCGATGACGCTGCATCGAAAAGATTTCTGATAAAGCTCTGTCTTGTATCGTGCTGTTCATATGTCACCAAGATGAGTAAGGGCCACCTATGCGGAAATACAGGGCGTCACCGCGCGCGTTCATTTTATGACGATTCCGGATTAAAATGCAATATTTCCGGACGCGGCAAGTATCAAACATGGTCACAGTTATGTGACTTCACTGAAACGTATGTCAGCAATGACTGCCTCTTAATTGGTATTTGTTGGTCCGCATATTCACTTAGTGAAATTATTTTGGAGGAAATCATGAAGAAAACTATCTTGGCCTTGATTGCCGCCGCCAGTGTTGGTGTTGGATCAAGTGCAATGGCGGGAACGCTCGTTATCAATACTGATACGTCTGATCCGGCCCCGAAAAAAGCGTTCGAATATATCATCGAAAAGTTTGAGAGTGAAAATCCGGACGTGACCGTTGAATGGAACCTGTTTGACCATGAAGGTTATAAACAGTCTATCCGCAACTTTTTGAACACCAATCCGCCGGACATCGCGAACTGGTATGCTGGCAACCGCATGCGTCCGTTCGTTAAGGCAGGTTTGTTTGAGGACGTGTCTGACATCTGGGATGACACCGGATGGAAAGATGGCGAGCTGAATTCTTCTATGGACCACGCGAAAAAGTCTATGACAATCGCGGGCCGCCAGTGGGGTGTTCCTTACACATATTACCAGTGGGGCGTATATTACCGCAAAGACATCTTCGAAAAGATGGGCATTGCTGTGCCAAAGACTTTCGACGAGTTTGTTGAGGCATGTGCCAAGCTAAAGGCTGGCGGTGTTACCCCAATCACCATCGGTACAAAGTATCTTTGGACGACTGCCGGTGTGTTTGACTATCTTGACCTGCGCGTAAATGGTTACGAGTTCCACATGGAGCTAACCAACGGCAACGTGCCTTACACTGACCCACGCGTGGGCGCTGTGTTTGATGCTTGGGACCGTTTGGTAAAGCCGGGCTACTTCATCGATAACCATGCCGCATACAGCTGGCAGGAAGCTCTGACCCCTATGGTTAAGGGTGAAGCCGCTATGTATGTCATGGGTAACTTTGCCGTTGCACCATTGCGTGAAGCTGGCCTGACCGATGATCAGCTTGGTTTCTTCCAGTTCCCAGAGATTACTCCGGGTCTGCCAATGGCTGAAGAGGCGCCAACTGATACTGTGCATATCCCATCAGGTGCAAAGAACAAGGTCGACGCAAAGCGTTTCTTGATCTTCATGGCCCGCGCGGATGTTCAGGAAGAAGTGAACAAGATCCTTGGCCAGTTGCCGATCAACAAAGACGCTGCCGTTGCTGATGACAAGTTCCTGCAGGCCGGTCAGTCAATGTTGAACAGCGCCTATGCGATGGCTCAGTTCTATGACCGCGATGCGCCTGCTGAAATGGCATCTGCCGGTATGAAGGGTTTCCAGGAATATATGGTGAAGCCTGAGCGTCGTGAGGCCATTCTACAGCGCCTCGAGAAGGCACGTCAGCGCGTTTACAAGTAAACCGCTAGTCCAATTTTATCAGGGCGGAGGTATCTCTGCCCTGATATTTCTTTAAATCAGAATTTTCGGGGTTATCTACCCCGCCAAGCCCGGCTCTTGCCGTGATACAGACCTAATCGAGTGTGAAATTTACCGATGGCCAAAACCGCTGCTACCGCTATGCCTGAATACACACGCCGCCAGTCGAGCTGGTGGCGCCGTAATCAGGCGCGCGTAACGCCGGTATTGTTCCTGATCCCGGGCATTGTGTTTTTCTCACTCTATGTGCTGTTCCCGATTTTCCAGTCACTGGCGATTTCGCTTTATGAATGGGATGGGCTATCACCGGCGATCTATATCGGTTTTGCCAATTACGTCGAACTTTTGGATGATGAACAATTCTATACCGCGCTATGGAACAATGTCCGGTGGCTGGTGACCTTTATGTTGGCACTGCCTATCGGTTTGGCATTGGCGCTGTTTTTGAACCAAAAGGTGTTTGGTATTCGCGCCGTTAAATCGATGTTCTTCTTTCCGTTTGTTATTTCCCAAGCGGTCATCGGACTGATCTTTACATGGTTCTACGAGCCGAATTACGGCCTCATCGCGCCCTTGCTTAACCTTGTCGGGCTTGAAGGCTGGGCGATTTTGGCGGATGAGGATTGGGCGACCTATGGCATTATCGTTGCTGGTCTGTATCCCCAGATTGCCTATTGCATGATCCTCTATCTAACCGGCCTTAATAACATCAGCTCCGATCTTATCGAGGCGGGCCGGATGGATGGGGCCAAGGGCTTTTCAATGTTCTGGAACATCGTCTTGCCACAGTTAAAACCGGCAACCTTTATCGCGGTGATTGTTACCGTTATCGGGGCCTTGCGTAGTTTTGACATGATTGCCATCATGACCCAAGGCGGGCCGTGGGGGTCGACCAATGTGCTGGCCTATTTCATGTTTGAAACGGCGCTTAGTGAATATGGATACCGCATGGGATATGGCTCGGCGATTGCCGCTGTCCTGTTCACCATCATGCTGGTCTATATCCTGTTCTTTATCTGGCGCATGTATCTTGACGAAAAGCGGGGGCTATAATCGATGTTCCCAACCCCAATTGAAAAGGCTGGCCCGTTTTCGCGCAACACCTACCGGATTGCACTGCCGATCCTGCTCGTCATCTGGCTAATCCCGCTCATTGGCGTGATGATGACGGCGATGCGGGGGGCGGGTGATATTTCCAACGGCAATTTATGGGGCGTGCCCTCTAGCTGGGAATTTGGCAATAACATCTGGGATGTGTTCGAAAATACTCCGATGCTCCAATTCATGCTGAATAGTGTGCGTATCACTATCCCGACAACGATTGGCGCGGTGGCACTATCCTGCATGACCGGCTTTACCCTCGCGGCCTATAAATTCAAGGGCAATCTGGCGCTGTTCTTCATTTTTGTGGCGGGCAACTTTATCCCGTTCCAGATCCTGATGATTCCGGTGCGTGACCTTACATTCAACATGGGGCTTTATGATACGGTTACTGGCCTGATTCTGTTCCATGTGGCCTTTCAAACCGGCTTTTGCACGTTATTTATGCGCAATTTCATTCGGGCATTGCCGTATGAATTGCTAGAGGCGGCGCGGATTGATGGTGCGTCTGAGTTTAAGATTTTCTGGAAGATTGTGTTACCGCTCACACGGCCAGCCATCGCCGCGCTTTGTGTGCTGATCTTCACCTTTATCTGGAACGATTATTTCTGGGCAACGGTGTTGATCCAAGGTCAACATGCGATGCCGGTCACGACGGGTTTGAAAACCCTCAATGGCCAGTGGATTTCTGCTTATCATCTGGTTTCGGCCGGATCACTTGTTGCGGCACTGCCGCCTGTTTTGATGTTCTTCATGATGCAAAAGCATTTCATTGCTGGCCTAACATTGGGCGCTAGCAAGGGATAGGGCATCAGGGTTTAGAGAGTAAAATTACGATGACGAAGATTACGATGATCGGTGCTGGCAGTACCGTTTTCATGAAAAACATTCTGACTGATGTTCTGCTAGAGCCAGAATTTGCTGATTGTCATTTCGCCTTGCAGGACATTGACGCCGATCGTCTAAAGACGTCAAAGCTGGTGGCCGAAAAGGTCGCGGCAACACTAAATCTTACGCCGCAGATTACCACCAGCACGGACCGGCGCGAGGCCCTGCGCGATGCTGATTTCGTCGTCGTGATGATACAGGTAGGTGGCTATCGCCCATCGACGGTGATTGATTTTGAAATTCCAGCCAAGTACGGATTGCAACAGACTATTGGCGATACGCTCGGCATTGGCGGTATCATGCGCGGGTTGCGCACGGTTCCCGTGCTCGTTGATATTGCCCGTGATATGGCGGAAATTTGCCCTGATGCGTTGATGTTGCAATATGCTAACCCGATGGCGATCAATTGTCTGGCCTTGTCGAAAATGACGCCTGAGCTGAAATATGTTGGCCTGTGTCACTCGGTACAGGGGACGGCGGCTGATCTGGCCCGTGATCTTGGCGAGAATATTGACGATATTGATTATGATTGTGCCGGTATTAATCATGTCGCCTTTTACACGCGGTTTGAAAAAAGGCTGGCGGGCGGCGGGCGAGAGGATCTCTATCCGCGTCTGCATGGGTTAATTGATGGCCGGAACTATGGCACTAATTACGATGGATGTAGCAACCATGTGCGCTATGAAATGCTGCGGCGGCTTGGCTATTTCATCACCGAATCTTCGGAACATTTTGCCGAATACACCCCATGGTTTATCAAGCGTGACCGGCCGGATTTGATCGAGAAATTCGACATTCCGATCAATGAATATATCCGGCGTTGTGAGAGCCAGATCGCGGAGTGGCAGGCCCAAGAAGCCGAGCTTTTGGGTGAGGGCGAAGTGGTATGTGAAAAGTCGGTTGAATATGCCGCGCGGATTATTTCGGCCAAGGTGACCGGACGCCCCGATACCATCCATGGCAATGTCTTGAATGATGGTCTGATTTCAAACCTGCCGGCTAATTCCTGTGTCGAGGTGCCGTGTATCATCGATGCAAACGGTGTCCAGCCACAAGGGGTGCCGGATTTGCCAACGCATCTAACCGGCATCATGCAGAGCAATATCACCGTCCAGCAATTGACGGTGGAGGCGCTGGTTACTGGCAAGCGTGACCCTATTTATCATGCCGCAATGATGGACCCGCACACTGCGGCGGAACTCAGCCTTGACCAGATCTGGATGATGGTGGATGAATTACTAGACGCGCATCACGGATGGGTTCCGGAATTTCAAAGATGAATGATGCCTTATATTTGAAGCATTTGACGCAAGAGGACGGCAAGCATTTGCGTCTTTATAGCCGTGCGCCGCGTAATTATCAGGTCTTTGACGGATTGCCAGCGGTTGATTCCAGTCAGGCGCATTTGCGCAAGCACCCGCTAAGTGGTGAATGGATCGGCCTGTCAACCGCCCGTCAAGCGCGCACCTTTTTGCCGAATGTTGCCGATTGCCCATTTTGCCCGATGCAGGAGGGCGGCGACCTTACCGACATTCCGGTTGATGATTATGAGGTGGCGATCTTTAGCAATCGGTTTGCCGCCTTGACCCAATCGCCTAGCACACCGCCGGAAATCGGTGTCGATACACGCCCCGCCATAGGGATTTGCGAGGTTATTTCCTACAGCGCCCAGCATAATGGCAGTTTGGCGACAATCGGCGCGGACCGTATTGCCTTGCTGGCATCGGCGATTGGCCAGCGTGTTGGCGAGATGATGGAAGACGGGCACATAGACTTTGTCCTGCCGTTTGAAAATAGGGGGCGTGCGATTGGTGCGACCCTCGATCACCCGCATGGCCAAATCTATGCCTTTGATCATTTGCCAGCACGGATCAGGGCACAGGCAGATAGTTTTGCGCGTGGTAATCCGCTGGCCGATTTAGGATCAAGTGTCCCAGCCGATCAGATTGTTGCACAGAATGATGCTGGCATTGCCTTTGTGCCGGAATGGGCGCGTTACCCGTTTGAAATTTGGGTGGTTCCGTATAGCCGTGTGTCCTCTCCTGCTGGATTATCGCCTGAAGAGTTGGCTGGATTTGGTGCGTTGATGAGTGAGGCAGCGGCCAAGCTCGATGCGGTCTTTAATGATGTCATGCCCTATACAATGGGTTGGCAAATTGCGCCGCGTGGTTATGAGGATGTGTTCCATTTCCATTGCCAGTTCCAGCCTATCCAGCGGGGCCGGAACAAGTTGAAGTTTCTCGCCTCGGTTGAGCAATTCACAGGTTTCTTTTTGCTAGATCTTGCCCCAGAGAGGGCGGCTCGGATTTTGAACGGGCTGGAAACACCAGATGATTAATGGCGATGACAAAGCTAGCCTAGCCGCCGCTTTCATCGCGGAATTTGGTGGGTCGCCAGATGCAATCGGCGTTGCCCACGGCCGGGCTAATCTGATCGGCGATCACACAGATTATAATGACGGCTTTGTTCTGCCGACCTTGTTACGCCAACAAACCCGCGTTGCCATCGGTTTTCGGGATGATGATCTGATCGTTGGTAAATCGGATGATTTTGGTGGTGATCAACGTTCGCTAGATAGCGCGATGAATGGTGGCTGGCTTGATTTTGTAACTGGCGCGATCACTGTGCTGGCTCCCTTTGGGGCGAAGCCGGTTGGGGTGAATGTGGTGGTGCAATCTGACGTGCCTAGCGGCGGCGGGGTGTCATCATCGGCGGCGTTGGAATTGGCGCTATTGCGGGCATTGATCGCGGGGCAGGGATTACCCAAAATTCCAGCCAGTGATCTGGCCCGCGTGGCACAAAAGATCGAACATGATTTTATTGGCACCCAATGTGGGATCATGGATCAAATGGTATGTGCCGCGGTCCAGCCGGGCCAAGCGATGTTGCTTGATTGCCGTTCGCTTTCCTACGAATCCATTGATCTATTTAGTGACCATAGCTTTGTCGTGATGCATTCAGGTAGCTCTCGTAAACTATCGCAAGGCCTCTATAACCAACGTCTCGGTGAATGTGAGGACGCCTGTAAATTGATGTCGGTTTCCAAATTGCGTGATGCTAGCATGGGCGATATCCCGCCTGATATGGATGACATTACCACCAAACGAGCGCGCCATGTGATCACCGAGAACCAGCGCGTAATTGATGCGGCGGCGGCATTGCGCCGAGGGGATGCGACCCAGTTTGGCGCGTTGATGCTGGCCTCTCATCAATCACTAGCGACCGATTATGATGTGTCATCACCCGAGCTTGATCGGCTTGTCGATGCGCAGATGAATGCAGGTGCGCTAGGGGCCCGTCTGACCGGTGCGGGCTTTGGCGGTTGCACGGTGGCTTTATGTAGAACCGATGGTGTGGATGCGTTGGTGGCTAGTATATCGGCGGCCTGCCGTGATGCATATCTGGTCGATTATATCAGCAACTAGCCGCGGATGATTGTGACGCCCGCGGGTATAACGTCGCGTGATCCAACCAGAAATTCACCATCTAAACTATCGGGAATGCGGGCCGCATTCGGACCGTAATTTGTCACGATCAATAATGTGCCGCGCCGTCTCACACGCAAATAATCAGGCATATCATGCAGAGCAATTGCCGCCTTTTGCATCTCGCCGCCAATGATCCCGCGCATCAAATTCTCGTCAACCCAACCCGTTAAATAGGCCCCGCGATTGCCGGAAACCAACAGGGGATCACCTGTCTCGCTTTGGCCTTCACCTGTGCCAGTGATCGTGCCGCGCTCGTGCCATAGGGATATTTCACCTGTTTGCCCCTGCCATTCAACTGCCAATGGAAAACCAGCGGGGAGAGCGTCAATACGCTCTGCAATAAATCCAGTTAGATCGGCAATCGCACTGCCCGCAAGCTTTTCAGGAATTTGAAAATCACGCGTTTTGGCGGCGCTTCGCGGCCCAGCCAGAATCCGTGCGCCGCTAGCCGCCAAGCGTTCGGCTAGATCATCACTGATATGCATCAAGGATGGGGCCAAGATAAGCTTGTAGCCATTGAGCGCATCATGGGGACCAATGATGTCAACATTGCCACCGTTCTGGCGAACAGCGCGGTATAGATCCAGCAAAAGTCTCAGATAATGAAAATCTGCAGTTTGGCCGTCCAACTTTGACATCTGATCAGCTTCATAATCATGGATGATGGCAATCTCGGCCTGTTCAATAGGTGGTACGTCAATCTTGGCTAATTCTGCGGCAACGATCTTTGCTTCACCATGACCGATGGCTGGCTCATCATTGCGCAAGCGTAAGCCGGCATGCATCTGTTCTTGGGCAAAGGGGGCCTGACGCCATCTGAAATAGCTAACGACTTCCGCCCCATGCGCGATCGCTTCCCAGCTCCATAGCCGCACCGCACCATCCGCTGGAATGACGTTTGAGCGCGCCCAGTTTACCGGCCCGGGCTGTTGCTCCATCACCCATAGACGGCCCATACCGCGATATAGATCATGGTGAAATGCCTGAAAATCGGGGTCGCCCGTGCGCATGCAATCGCGGTGCAGATCAACATCTTTGCGCGCCTCTAATTGCATGTTCTGCAACATGCCCAGCGGATAGGAATCCCATGCCGCAATGTCCAAATCTTTGGCGACAGGGCGATGATCAAATTGGTCGAAATTGCCCATGAAATTATGACTGACCGGCCGACCGGGGCTATTGGCGCGGATGATGTCAGTTTGTATCAAGTTAAATTCGGCTACGGCCTGACTGCTATACCGAAAGAAATCGAGAGCGCTGGCTGGGTTGGCTTCGGTCACTGTCAATATCGGTAATTCAACTTCATCAAAGCTGCGATATTCCATTGACCAGAACACATTGCCCCACGCCTCGTTCAACGCCCCGATCGTGCCATAGCGCTGGGCGAGCCATTGGCGAAATTCGGCAAGGGCCGACGCGCAATAGGAAATAGCGGTGTCGTGACAGCCATATTCATTATCCGTCTGCCATGCGCCAACCGCCTCATGCTGGCCATAACGCGCGGCGACTAGGCGTGATATCCGTGCGCTTTCACGCCGGTATCCTTCATGGGCAAAACTATAATGGCGGCGTGAGCCAAATTTGCGCGGTGCCCCATCAGGCCCGATTGCAACCATGTCCGGCATCTGGTCAATAAGCCATTTTGGCGGGGTGGCGGTGGGCGTACACATGACAATGCGCAATCCGGCCGCGCCCAGAATATCCACGGCGCGGTCGAGCCAGCCCCAATCAAACGTTCCGGGTGAGGGTTCTATGCGTGACCATGCAAATTCGGCAATGCGAACCCAGCTAAGCCCAGCGGCAACCATGTTCTGTGCATCGCTCTGCCATTGTTCTTCGGGCCAATGTTCAGGGTAATAACAAACCCCGAGCGTTGGCGCGGCGAACATGTCAGTTGCATCATCCAAGGGCCTAGAGTGCCCTTGTGTCGGCATCGAATAGATGCACATTGCCGTTATCGGCGGCGAGATGGATGTCTTTGCCCAGAGTTAGATCAGCCGATGATTCAAGCTTTGCCGTTACTTCGCCGCCAGCACCTGTATCAATATAGGCCAGCGCATATTCGCCCAATTGTTCAACATGGCGCAATGTGCCGCTCAACAGGGCCTTGGCGGCTGTGGTTTGTGACAGATGTTCGGGGCGCACACCCAAAAATGCCGCAGATTTGTTTTTAGACACCTTGGCGATTGCTGCAGTGCGCACACCCTCGCTTAGCGGTAGGACGTTCATTTTCGGGCTGCCAATAAACTCGGCAACAAACTTGTTTACCGGTGAATTATAGAGCTCCAGCGGGGTTCCCACCTGTTCTACACGTCCGGCGTTTAGCACAACAATCCGGTCGGCCAATGTCATCGCCTCAACCTGATCATGGGTCACATAGATCATCGTGGCATCGAGCTGTTCATGTAGTTTTGCAATTTCAATCCGTGTCTGTACGCGCAGGGCGGCGTCAAGGTTCGATAATGGTTCATCGAATAGAAACACCTTTGGCTTGCGCACGATGGCGCGGCCAATGGCAACACGTTGACGCTGACCACCGGATAGATGTTTTGGCAAACGATCAAGATATTCTGTCACCTGCAAGCTATCGGCGGCGGCACGCACGCGGCTATCAATCTCGTCTTTCGGCAATTTGCTCTGGCGCAGGCCAAACGCCATATTTTCATAAACGGTCATATGCGGATAAAGCGCGTATGATTGAAACACCATCGATAGACCACGCTCGGCCGGTACAACGTCATTGACGATTTCATTATCAATGGTCAACGTGCCCTCAGTGATTTCTTCCAGCCCAGCAATCATCCGTAGCAATGTTGATTTGCCGCATCCAGACGGGCCCACAAAGACAACAAACTCTCCAGAATTGATAGAGAGATCTACGCCGAAAATAACGCGCGTTTTGTCATAGTCTTTGACGATGTCGGTAAGGTTGAGATCTGCCACGATATGTTTCCCATTTGTTGGCTGTTCGAGCGGCAAATACGCACGCTACCACACGATTTTATGTGCATAACTGTAGCGAAATGTAATCAGTGATGTCAAACAATCGCCAGTGCAAAATAGGGTGCTGGCACTAGATTTTTTCACGCAAATCCAACGGCCAAAAGAGCATGCTTCGGGCCGTTGGTTATCCAATAATAAAGGGGGGATTTTATTTTATATCTATCCAACCTGATAGATTTTCGATGGCGACTTCCTCGATCACCTTCATTCCGTCTTTGCTGTCATTCAGACACGGAATATAGGTGAATGTCTCGCCGCCATGTTCGATAAATTCTTCATGCAATTCGATATCGAGTTCGTCGAGCGTTTCGAGGCAATCGGCGACAAATCCGGGGGCCATGATCATCACATGCTTGGCACCATCCTCGGCCAATTGCACCACGCTTTTGTCGGTATAGGGCTGGAGCCAAGGCTCTGAGCCAAAGCGTGACTGGAAGGTGGCGTGAAACGTCTTTTCGTCCCAGCCAAGCTCCTCACGCAGTAATCGCGCGGTTTTCATGCATTGGCAGTGATACGGATCGCCCGCCATATGATAGCTCTTTGGCACGCCATGGAAGGAAATAACCAACGCATCGGGCTTGCCCTTGGCCTTTACCGCGGCCCGCACGGATTTGGCCAATGCCTTGATATAGACTGGGCTGTCATGCCATGGCGGCACGGTACGAATGGCTGGTTGCCAGCGCTTTTCCAAGGCCCATTTATAAACCTCGTCATTAACCGTGGCGGTGGTCGAGGCGGCATATTGTGGATAGAGCGGCATGATAACAATCTGGCTACATCCACGATCCTGCAATGATTGCATCTGGTCGGGAATGGACGGATTGCCATAGCGCATCGCGTAATCGGTCACCAAATCATCGCGCTTTAGCACTTTTGCCACATGTTCACCCTGTAGCCGCGTGATCTTGCGCAGTGGCGAGCCGTCGGGATCATCCTTGAGCCAAATACGCGCATAGGCCTCGCCTGATTTTTTCGGCCGCACATTCAAAATGATACCATTGAGGATTAGCCACCATAACAGGCGCGGGACTTCGATAACGCGCCGGTCAGACAGAAATTGTTTAAGGTAACGCCGCATCGATTTTTTATCGGTGCCGTCAGGCGTTCCAAGATTAACCAGCAATAGGCCGGTCTTGCCGCGTCCTGGAAAATGCGGATGGTCATCTGGCTTTTTGTTTAATGGCATCGCGCATCCCCGTGCGGTAACAAACATAATAATCGCTTAGAGTGATAATGTAGGAAGCGCGGCGCGAATGTTCCAGCGGCAAAGGTGCAAAAACAGGCCAATGATAGCAATTATTTGCTAGGCGCTGCCGCTTGCCTGTTCGCGCTCATTGGCGACCTGCACCAATACGATAGACAGAGCCTCGACCAATTCATCAATCATCTGGTCAGTATGCAACGGGCCGGGGGTCAGGCGCAGGCGCTCTGTTCCGCGCGGCACAGTCGGGTAATTGATCGGCTGGACATAAATGTCATGTTCTTCGAGCAATAGCTGGCAGATCCGTGTAGTCGCGGCGGCATCGCCAATCATCACCGGCACAATATGCGTAGAGCTGTTGAGGATCGGAATATCAGCCGCCCGCGCCTTTGCCCGCAATTGATTGGCTTGGCGCTGTTGGGCCTCACGTTCTTGGCTATTATTGCGCAGATATTTGACCGACGCATGCGCACCAGCCGCCAATGCCGGCGGTAGGGCGGTGGTAAAGATAAAGCCAGAACCGTTGGAGCGAACCACGTCAATGATCACTTCATCAGCCGCGATATAACCGCCAACAACGCCATAGGCCTTGCCGAGCGTGCCTTGAATGATATCGATTTGGTCCTCAAGGCCGCGTTCCTGGGCAATACCGCCACCTTGGTTGCCATACATGCCAACCGCATGGACCTCGTCTAGATAGGTCAGCGCGTTATATTTACGCGCCAGTGCCGCGATCTCGGCGATAGGTCCGGTGTCGCCATCCATTGAATAAACGGATTCGAAAATGATAATCTTGGGGCGATCGAGGGGTTGCTGGGCCAGTAATTCTTCGAGGTGAGCAACGTCATTATGCCGGAAAATAGCTTTCTCAACCCGCGCATAACGGATCCCTGAAATGATAGATGCGTGGTTCATTTCATCAGAAAACACAATACAATTAGGTAGTTGCATGGCAAGGGCGCTGATCGCGGCCTCATTCGCCACATAGCCGCTGGTCAAGACCAGTGCTTTCTTTTTACCGTGGAGTGCGGCTAGTTCAGCCTCTAAATCGACGATGGCGCTACTCGTGCCCGAAATGTTGCGGGTGCCACCAGCGCCAGTACCATGCAGATTAACCGCGCCAGACATGGCGGCCACAACAGCGGGATGCTGACCCATTCCCAGATAATCATTCGAGCACCAAACCGTAACCGGCCGATCACCATTCGCACCCCGATAGGTGGCCACAGGATGGCCGCCGGTAATGCGTTCCAACTCGACAAACCGGCGGTACCGACTCTCGCTTTTGAGCTGGTTCAGATTGCTTTCGAAAAGGGAACGGTAATCCAACATCAGGTCTCTTTCATCGCCCATCTAGCCATGTTGTTCTCTGGTAAAGAGATGTCTTTTAATAATGTATTCCAAGCCGTGCCGATAGGGTTTTTGCCTTGGCCATGCGTGTGGTAACGCGGATGTGATACGCGATCCATGTGACAATGGGTAGCACTATCTACAAAAATAGTAAAACCTATTGAAATGTTTATACAAAAATAGGTGCATCGCGGATTACTCTGCCGCGATGTCACCAACAATTTCTATCCGTGCCGCGGCAAATTTCAATTCTGGTATTTTGCCATATGGATCCAGCGCCGGATTAGTCAGGTAGTTTGCTGGTGCCTCATAGAAACAAAATGGCACGAAAATCATCCCGCTCGGCAATTTTGGATCCACTCTGGCGGCAAGCTCGATCTCGCCGCGGCGTGTCACGACCCGCACCATATCACCGGCTGACGCCTGCAGGTTAAGCAGGGTTTCAGGGGCCATATGAACTTCGGGCTCCGGCTCCAGCGCATCGAGCACAGAGGCCCGCCGCGTCATTGATCCGGTGTGCCAATGTTCGAGCAAACGCCCTGTGGTCAGAACGATCGGAAATTCATCATCCGGTATTTCGTTTGGTGGTAGAACATCAGCAGGGGTCATCCGCCCACGCCCAGAAGGGGTTGGAAAACCGTCGCCAAAAATGACGTCCTGTCCTTCGCTATCTTCATCCGCGCATGGATAGGTAACCGCGCCCTGATCCTCTAGCCGGTTCCAACTAATACCGGTTAGAGACGGCATCACCAGCCGCATTTCACCAAAAATATCGCGGGGATGGGTGTATGACCAATCAAGCCCCATGCGTTTCGCCAGTTCCTGAATGATCCACCAATCTTGCTGGGCGTCACCCGGCGGGTTAATGGCCTTGCGGCCCATCTGGACGCGCCGATCGGTATTGGTAAAGGTGCCATCCTTTTCCGGAAAGGCCGAGGCAGGCAGAATAACATCGGCAAAGGCCGCGGTTTCGGTCATGAAGATATCTTGAACAACAAGAATATCGAGATTGGCGAGGGCGGCGCGTGCATGCGCCTGATCGGGGTCAGACATGGCCGGATTTTCGCCCATTACATACATCGCCTTGATCGATCCATCATAGGCCGCATCGGTAATTTCAACGACGGTTAGGCCCTTTTCCTGATCCAGTTTCATGCCCCATAAATTTTCGTATTTAGCCCGAATATCTGGGTCCGTTACCGGCTGGTAATCGGGGAAAAACATCGGAATGAGGCCGGCGTCAGAGGCGCCTTGAACATTGTTCTGTCCGCGCAATGGATGCAATCCAGCACCGGGTTTACCAACATTACCAGTGAGCAAGGCCAGCGAAATCAGACAGCGCGAATTATCCGTGCCGTGCGTGTGCTGGGAAATACCCATACCCCAGAAAATCATCGCCGCATTGGCATTGGCATAGCCGCGTGCCGTGTCCCGAATAACCGCAGGATCAATGCCGCAAATGGGCGCCATTGCCTCTGGCGTGGTGGCGGCTGTGCGTTCTTTCAGATCGGCAAAGCCTTCGGTGTGCTTGGTTACATAATCCTGATCAAACAGCTCTTCGGTGATGATCACATTGATCATCGCGTTCAACAGCGCAACGTCAGTGCCGGGGGTGAAATTGAGTGAGCCGGTTGCATAACGGTCCAGATGCTGGCCGCGCGGATCCATCACATACAGACGCGCCCCATCAACCGCGGCGTTCTTGATAAAGGTCGCCGCCACCGGATGATTGACCGTTGGATTGGCCCCGATAACGATGATCGCATCGGAATTACGGCATTCAGAAAAAGATGCTGTCACCGCGCCAGAGCCGATATTCTCCAACAACGCCGACACAGACGAGGCATGACAAAGGCGGGTGCAATGATCGACATTATTCGTGCCAAAGCCGGTGCGCACCAGCTTTTGCACAAGATAGGCTTCTTCGTTACTACCCTTGGCCGAACCAAAGCCAGACATCGCTGATGGGCCGTGAGTATCACGGATATGGGTAAATTTAGACGCCGCCAGATCGAGCGCCTCGTCCCAGCTAGCCTCTCTAAAATGGGTGAGGGGATTGGCCGGATCAAACGGCATTGATTGGCTCTTTGGCACGTCATCACGCCGGATTAATGGCTTTGTCAGACGCTCTGGATTGGCCACATAATCAAAACCATAGCGGCCCTTTACACAAAGGCGGCTTTTATTCGCCGGACCATCACGGCCAGATACCGCAACGATGGCGTCATCCTTCACCGAAAAGGTCAACTGGCACCCGACGCCGCAATAGGGGCATACCGAATCCACATGGCTGTCCGGCGTGATTGCCAGATGCTGGGCCTCATCGAGCAGGGTTTTTGGCATGAGCGCACCGGTTGGACAGGCCTGCACACATTCACCGCACCCAACACAGGTGCTCTGGCCCATATCATCGCCAAAATCGAACACGATATGCGCGTCGGCGCCGCGTCCAGCAAGACCGATAACGTCATTGACCTGAACCTCACGGCACGCCCGCACACATAGCCCGCATTGGATACAGGCATCCATATTGACCGCAATCGCTGGATGGCTGCTGTCGGGCTCGGGGGATAGACGGGCGGGAAAGCGGCCTGTCTCTACATCCTGTTCTTCGGCATATTTCCATAATTCAGATTGCGGGTCATGCGCGGCGGCGCGCGCTGGCTGGTCCGAGACCAATAGTTCCATCACCATTTTACGCGCGGTTTTGGCCCGGTGGTTTTGCGAATTGACCACCATCCCATCGCTAGGTGTGCGGATACAAGACGCGGCAAGCACGCGCTCACCCTCAATTTCAACCATACAAGCGCGGCAGTTACCATCGGCGCGATAGCCGTTATCATCCTTATAGCAAAGATGCGGAATATCGGTGCCTTCACGCTGAGCAACTTGCCAGATAGTCTCGCCCTCATTGGCGGTAATCTCCGCCCCGTCGAGCGTAAAGGTGATTTTGCTGTCAGTCATAATGCCCCCAAATTTGTAACTTGGCTTGATGCTTATTTGCTCTTGATGGCGATATCTTCAGGAAAATGCTTCATCACAGTCATCAGCGGGTTTGACGCCGCTTGGCCAAGACCGCAAATGCTGGCATCTCCCATGGTTGCCGATAATTCTGTTAATAGCGCGGTGTCCGGATTGCTCATGCTCATCAACGCCACCGCTTTTTCAGTGCCATTGCGGCATGGAGTGCATTGACCACAGCTTTCATGGGCAAAGAACTGGAGCAAATTGGTCGCCGCGTCCCACATGTTATCCTGATCAGACAATACCACCACCGCATGCGAGCCAACAAAGCACCCCTCATCCGCTAATGGTCCGCCGAAATCGAGTGGCAGGTCCCCTTTGCTAGCGGGCAAAATGCCGCCAGATGCGCCGCCGGGCAGATAGCCCTTAAAGCTGTGGTTGTCAGCCATGCCGCCGCATTTCTCGATCAGCTCACGAACGCTTGATCCGGCTGGTGCCACAATCACCCCGGGGTTTTTTACCCGTCCCGATACAGAATAGCTACGCGGGCCCGGATGGCCGTCTTTGCCCTGATTGTTGAACCAATCGGCACCCTGTTCCAGAATGTCACGGACCCAATGCAGTGTTTCCACATTATTGACCAGAGTAGGGCGGTCAAAAATGCCTTTCTCGGCCACATATGGCGGGCGGTGACGCGGCAGGCCACGTTTGCCCTCAATTGATTCGATCATCGCGGATTCTTCACCGCAGATATAAGCCCCAGCGCCGCGCCGCAGATGGATTTGCACATGATCGGCCAGGCCAGCCGCCTCGACATTTGCAATTTCCTGTTTCAACAGGGCGATGATTTCCGGATATTCATCGCGCATGTAGATATAGCAAGCCTCGACATCGACGATCTTTGCGGCAATCAAAATGCCCTCAATCATCCGGTGGGGGTCGGTTGACAAATAGAGACGGTCCTTAAACGTGCCCGGCTCACCCTCATCACCATTCACCGCCATTAGGCGTGGGCCCGGCTGGTCACCAACAATCCGCCATTTGCGGCCAGTGGGAAAGCCCGCACCGCCCAAACCGCGCAAGGCCACTTTATCCATCACCGCCAAGACATCGTCGCGTGAACGCGCGCCAGAGAGCAGGCTGGATAAGATTTTATAACCGCCATCGGCGCAGTAATCGTCAAAACCGCGAGCGGTGGCGGGGATCTCGGCATGGCCGGGGGTGGTAACGTCTTTCAAAGCGTCAAAGCTTGCATGCTCGACCAATTGATGGCCAATTGCCGCAGCAGGGGCCTTGTCACATGCCCCAATGCATGGGGCGGCGATAAAGCGGGTGTCGGCATTGCTATAGGCTTGTAATTTGGCCAGCAAATCCTCGCCGCCAGCCATCATGCAGGACAGTGACGTACAAACACGCACCGTGCATTGTGGTGGGGCGGTTTCACCCTCGCGGACCAGATCAAAATGATCATAAAAGCTGGCAACTTCCCAAATTTCGGCCATCGGCAAGCGCATCAAATGCGCCAATGCCGCAAGGTGACGTGCGGATAAATGCTTTTCGGCATCTTGGATGATATGGAGATATTCGATCAGCATGTCGCGCTGTGGCTCTATCGGGCCGAGCAATGCCTGCACTTCATCCAAGGCAATTGGGTCAAGCATCCGGCCTTTCGGCTTGTACTTGCCTTTGCCTCGGCTAGATTTACGGCCTTGTTGGCGATCGTTCGATGGAACCGCTTCATCCATGTTTTGCTCCTGGCCTTGGGATTGGCCGCTTATCCTACTACATTTGTCGCCGCGCATTGTAACGCGCAATATTTAAGTTCAAAAGCTCTACCATCAAGCAAAAGCCTCTCCTCTGGCGAGAAAAGCTCATTTGAGCTGGTTTTGCGGCTCTTAACCTCACATGGCTGTTCGCCACTTGTCAGGTTTAGGCGGTTTTTCGGCCTTAACAAGCTCAATAACGTCACAATTAATCATCTGTTTGCCAAATGCAGGAAAATTTACCGTGACGTTCATCCCGACGATCGATTGCACCTGACCAACGCCCCAGTCCGGTTGGTCCGGGTGGATGACAAAATCGCCCAGTGAAAAATACAGCATAGCGTACCTATAATTACAAAAAATGAGTGGCTTATCCAAACCTAGTCGGCTTTGCGGCGACAGGCAATCTAAAGGCAACCTCACGGCAACCTCACGGCAACCTCACGGCAGGCCAACACCCTATCAGCAACGAACAAAAGGGGGACGCATGCGCCCCCCCCCTGATTAAAAATTTATCCGGCTTTGATATCGGCCCACCCGCTCTAATTTGGTCCACCCGGGCTAATTTGGCCCACCCGCTCTAATTTGGCGAAGCCGTTGGGCCAGAGATGATTTGGCTATCCGGTGCGGCTATAACGTGTTCCGGCTGAACTTCCGGCATTCGCCGCGTCCCTTTCTACCTGATTCTGTGCCGACACATCCTGTGTGCCTGATCCATTGTTGAGATGGTGACCGGAACCGTTTTTCGAAGCATTGCCGCTTTCGCCGCTATCTTGCGCCTTGTCAGCATCATTGACCGCAGAACCATGATCGTCATTCTCCACAGGTTGGCTATCTGTCGGCATATTGCCTTCACGCAGGATGTATCCTTGGCCCCAAACCGTATCAATCACGACATTTTTTGCACCAGCTAATTCCATTTTGCGGCGGAGCTTGCACATGAAAACATCGATGATTTTCGGCTCTGGTTCGTCCATACCGCCATAAAGATGGCTGAGGAACGCGGCTTTGCTTAACACCGAGCCTTTGCGTAAGGCCAGAAATTCGATGATCCGGAATTCTTTGCCGGTTAGCGGCAATTGTTCGCCATCAATCAACGCAAGATGCCGGTTGAGATCGACCTCTAGATTGCCAACACCAATGATGGCGGCGCTATGACCGTGTGTGCGGCGCATGATAGCGTCCAGATTGGCGAGCAATTCAAAGCGGTCAAACGGTTTGGTCAAATAACCAACCGCACCGGCCCCGAGCGCATTAATTTTATGATCAATGCCAGCGTTACCAGAAACGACCAGAATTGGGACTGGTATATCCTTTTTGCGGATAAGGCGCGCAAGACGTGTACCATCACCGTCCGGAAGATTAATATCCAATAGTACAGCATCGACATTAATGTGTTTCAGTTCGGTTAGCGCGGTCTCTATGTTGTGTGCTATCGAATGGAAGTGGCCTGCTTCGTCTAATGTCATCCCAAGAACATCTGCAATAACGGGATCATCTTCGACAATTAAAATATGCATGTGAAACATCCTTACTTAAAATCAACAATGGTAAGTCACCAGACGGAACAAACTCTTTCACCTAAACGATCATGCCAACTGGCTATTAACGTGACCTGACACAAAGTTAGAATAATGAGCGTAAGGGTACTAATCACATATGCGTGATTAATATTTTATTAAATAAAATAGATAGTTAGCGTCATAATCTTAGGTTTGTCACAGTATTTTGTGACTTGCCTGAAAGATTAAACCAGTGTAATCGGGGGCAAATCTTTGAAGGATTGTCGTTTAACCATTGCGGATAATGGTCGACATTCCGTTGGGATAAGGCGTAGACAAGCCGTGTTATGCGAACGGCAAATTGACAATACTTTGGGAACCGCATGAACCATGACTGATAAAGCGAAGACTTCGGGAAAAAAAACAGTGGCTAAAAAAGCTGCCGCGCCAAAGGCAACCAAACCAAAGGCAACCAAACCAAAGGCAACCAAACAGGATGCAAAGGTGACGGGCGCAAAGGATAAGGCTGGCCAAAAAAACGCTCCGGCATCACCGGCGCTGTTGCCTGAAGGCTATCGGCCCAGTGAAACCGAAGAATTTATGAACCCGATGCAGCTTTTGTATTTTCGCCAAAAGCTAGAGGCATGGCGGATGGAGTTGATTGACGAGGCGAGTGATACAATCACGGGCCTGTCTCAGGAAAACCTGCATCAGCCCGACCAGATGGACCGCGCCCAGATCGAGAGCAATGCGGCTCTTGACCTACGTACACGCGACCGCGAGCGCAAGTTGCTACAGAAAATCGAGGCGGCTCTGCGGCGAATCGATGATGGCAGCTATGGCTATTGTGTCGAGACAGACGAGCCGATTAATCTGCGCCGGTTAGAAGCGCGGCCGATTGCCTCACTGAGCCTGCATGCACAAGAACGCCATGAGCGTATGGAGCGGGTACACCGCGACGATTAACCCTCATTTTTGGTTTGTTCTGGATTGGTTCCGCGATAATAAGTGGCGGTTTTCCTCATATTTTTGCGGGCCTCTGGCAAAAATGAGAACATAACAAGAAAATCTATTGCAAATAGAACAAAGCCGGTACATACTCCGATCACTGAAAGATAATCGTGTCGGCATCCGTATCGCCATTTGGTCATGGACAGTGCCCGGCACCTATGCAAGAAGGGGACTGACATGGCTGGAGTCGTAGTGGATCTTCAAATGAAAAGTGATGATAAAAATAAAGCGCTGGAAGCAGCGATCGGACAAATTGAAAAGGCCTTTGGTAAAGGGTCGGTGATGAAGCTTGGACAGCGCGAATCCGCGGTTGATGTCCAGTCGATTTCCACCGGTTCACTCGGTCTTGATATTGGCCTAGGCATTGGCGGTTTCCCAAAGGGACGTATCGTCGAGGTTTATGGTCCTGAATCATCAGGTAAAACAACACTGGCGCTTCATGCTGTTGCCGAGGCCCAGAAAGAAGGCGGTAATTGCGCCTTTGTTGACGCCGAGCACGCGCTCGACCCGGTCTATGCGAAAAAGCTTGGGGTGAATATTGACGAGCTGTTGATCTCCCAGCCTGACGCTGGCGAACAGGCGCTCGAAATTACCGATACGCTGGTGCGCTCTGGGGCAATTGATGTTCTCGTCGTCGACTCGGTTGCGGCATTGGTGCCACGGGCTGAACTTGAGGGCGAAATGGGTGATCACCATGTCGGCCTGCAAGCCCGCTTAATGAGCCAGGCCCTGCGTAAGCTTACATCATCGATTGCACGGTCTAACTGTCTGGTGATCTTTATCAACCAGATCCGCCTGAAAATCGGTGTCATGTTCGGTAATCCGGAAACAACCACGGGTGGTAACGCGCTGAAGTTCTATGCGTCTGTTCGTCTGGATATTCGCCGGATTGGTGCGATTAAGGACCGTGATGAAGTCGTTGGTAACCAGACCCGTGTGAAAGTTGTGAAAAACAAAGTCGCGGCGCCGTTCAGAACCGTCGAATTTGACATCATGTATGGCGAAGGCATTTCCAAGATGGGCGAGCTGATCGATCTTGGTGTGGCCGCTGGTATTGTTGAAAAGGCGGGTGCGTGGATTTCCTACAAAGAGCAACGCATCGGGCAGGGACGCGAGAATGCGAAAAAGTTCCTGCGCGAAAACACCGCTCTTGCTGATGAGATCGAAAATGCAATCAGGGCAAATTCGGGCCTTGTTGGGGACCAGTTGCTCGATAATTCCATAGCGGATTCGCCTGATGCGGTGGTGCCAGACTCGCCAGATGAGACACCAGATGGAACGCCAGTAGCCTAGCTAGCCAAAGCAAATATGTTGGCAATCGCATGAAAGCGATGCTCATATCTGACATTGTGGTGACATGAAATTTATAAAAAACCGCCGATGGCTAGTCTATCGGCGGTTTTGTTTTGCCTGAATTTAAGTTGAGGGCGAGGTTACACTAGACATGATTATACCGAGCCGCGTAAAACATGGGAAAGGTTGAGACGCACCGCTCAGCCTCAAAAACCAATCACCGCACCAGCAAAGGTGCCAATAGCAGGATACTATGATGAGCAGCGTCAACGATATTCGTTCGACTTTCCTAGATTACTTCGGCAAGAACGGTCACCAGATTGTGGATTCCAGTCCGTTGGTACCGCAAAACGACCCGACATTGATGTTTACCAATGCCGGTATGGTTCAGTTTAAAAATCTATTTACTGGGGCGGAGTCTCGTGACTATCAAACCGCGGTAACGTCACAGAAATGTGTTCGTGCCGGCGGCAAGCACAATGATCTGGAAAATGTCGGTTATACGGCGCGCCACCACACCTTCTTTGAGATGCTGGGTAATTTCTCCTTTGGCGATTATTTCAAGGAAAACGCGATCGAGCTGGCGTGGAACCTCCTCACCAAGGATTACGGTCTGGATGCCTCAAAGCTTTTGGTTACCGTTTATCATGAGGATGATGAGGCGGTCGATTTGTGGAAGAAAATCGCTGGCCTCAAAGAAGACCGGATCATCAAGATCGCCACGTCTGACAATTTCTGGGCAATGGGTGACACGGGTCCATGTGGTCCCTGTTCGGAAATCTTTTACGATCACGGCGATCATATCCCGGGTGGCCCTCCTGGATCCCCTGATGAGGATGGTGATCGCTTTATCGAGATTTGGAATTTGGTGTTCATGCAGTTTGAGCAAACCGCGGATGAGCGTTTGCTATTGCCAAAGCCAGCCATCGATACTGGCATGGGCCTAGAACGTATCGCCGCGGTATTGCAGGGCAAACACGATAATTACGATATCGATTTGATGCGGGCGCTCATTCTGGCATCTGCCGACGTCTCTAATACCGATCCCGATGGCGACAAAAACGTATCGCACCGCGTTGTGGCCGACCATCTGCGCGCCACATCATTTCTCATTGCCGATGGCGTGTTGCCGTCAAATGAGGGGCGGGGCTATGTGTTGCGCCGGATTATGCGCCGCGCCATGCGCCATTTGCACCAGCTAGGGTGTAATGAGCCGGTTATGTACCGCCTCGTACCCGCATTGGTCCGCGAGATGGGTGATCATTACCCTGAACTCGGCCGTGCCCAATCGCTGATATCCGAAACGCTAAAGCTTGAGGAAAGCCGGTTTAAGGAAACACTTGGCCGGGGTTTGCGTATTCTGAACGAGGAATTAGACGGCAAAGCCGCTGGCGGCACGCTGGCTGGCGAGACAGCCTTTAAGCTCTATGACACGTTCGGCTTTCCGGTCGATCTAACCCAAGATTTCATGCGGGGCTATGGCTGGTCTGTTGATATGGACGGCTTTACCGCCGCGATGGATGCACAAAAGGCCGCCGCCCGCAAAGCGTGGAGCGGTTCTGGCGATAGCGCAACCGAGGCCATCTGGCTCAATCTTGGGCAGGAATTTGGTGCGACTGAATTTCTTGGCTATACCGCCGATAGCGCCGAGGCAGTGGTGCAGGCGTTGGTTATCGATGGCAAAAGCGTCGATACGGCCAGCACTAAGCTTGCCAAGGGCGAGGTGTCTATCGTCACCAATCAAACACCGTTCTATGCCGAATCTGGCGGTCAGATTGGCGATACTGGATTGATCGAATGGGCTGGCGGCGCCGCTAATGTGACCGATTGTTTCAAGACGCCAGCTGGAATGTTTGTGCACCGCGCCACCATTACGAAGGGCGAGATTGCGGTTGGCACTGATGTAAAGCTGGCCATTGATGCCGCGCGCCGGTTGCGCTTGCGCGCTAACCACTCGGCCACGCATTTGTTGCATGAGGCCCTGCGTGAGGTGCTGGGCGATCATGTGGCCCAAAAGGGCTCGCAGGTCTCCCCCGATCGGTTGCGCTTTGACTTTTCGCACCAGAAAGCGGTGTCTGCGGACGAGCTAGCCAAGGTGCAGGCGATTGTGAATGAACGCATCCGGTTAAATGCAGAGGTTTCGACCCGCATCATGACGCCGGACGCCGCCATTGAACTTGGCGCATTGGCCCTGTTTGGCGAGAAATACGGCGATGAAGTGCGGGTTGTTCAGATGGGCGGGCCAAGCGATGTTGCCGGGCGCGGCGCATGGTCAGTCGAATTGTGCGGCGGTACGCATGTGTCGCGGACCGGTGATATCAGCATTTTGAAAATCATTTCAGAATCAGCCGTTGCAGGCGGCGTGCGCCGGATCGAAGCGGTGACACAGGCCGGTGCCGTGGAATGGATCGAAACGCGGGAGAAAATCCTGTCGGATGCCGCCGATAGCCTCAAAATCGCGCCAGAGCAATTGGCCGAGCGGGTGGCAAAGCTGCTTGAGGATGCAAAGAAAGCCGAGCGCGATATTACCAATCTGCGCCGTAAGCTGGCCTCTGGTGGTGGTAATGGTGCCAATGTCGAGACCATCAATGGCGTCAATTTTGTTGGCCGTTTGATGGAAGACACGCCCGCGCGTGAGCTTAAATCAATGGCGGATGAGATGAAAAACGGCCTGACCAACGGTGTTATCTGTCTGGTGGCGACCGATGCCGGCAAGGCCTCTATCGTTGTTGCGCTGACTGCGGATCTGGCCGATAGCCACAATGCGGTTGAACTGGTGCGTGTTGGTTCGGCCGCACTTGGTGGCGGCGGTGGCGGTGGTCGCCCCGATATGGCACAGGCCGGTGGCCCAGATGCCAGCAAGGGTGACGCGGCAATCAAAGCGGTTGCGGCGGCGCTATAGCCCCAACCCGAGCCCTAACCCCAGCCCGAGCCCAGCCCCAGCTGAGCGTTAATTTGGGCCCGCGCATTGGTCCTTAAATAATAATGCACATACACAAAGCCCCGCTATTAAGCGGGGCTTTGGTTTATCCGGTGTAGTTGTAGGCCGTGCTTATGACATGGCCCTTTGCAAATTCTTGTCCAGTGAGTCAAGGAACTCATCAGTGCTCTGATAGGCTTGATCGCGTGAGATCAGCAATGCCAGATCCTTGGTCATCTGTCCGCTCTCAACGGTCTGGATACAGACCTTTTCAACGGTATTGGCAAATTCGGCAACATCAGGTGTGTTGTCGAACTTGGCCCGGTATGACAGGCCCTGTGTCCATGCAAAGATTGATGCGATTGGGTTGGTCGAGGTTGTCTTGCCCTCTTGATGCTGGCGATAGTGACGGGTCACGGTACCGTGAGCGGCCTCGGCCTCTACAGTTTTTCCGTCCGGTGTCATTAGTACCGAAGTCATCAGACCAAGCGATCCAAAGCCCTGTGCCACGGTATCCGACTGCACGTCACCGTCATAGTTCTTACAGGCCCAAACGAAACCGCCGTCCCATTTCATTGCACAGGCAACCATGTCATCGATCAGGCGATGTTCATAAATGATGCCAGCTTCTTTGAACTTGTCTTCAAACTCTGTCTCGAACACTTCTTCGAACAGATCCTTAAAGCGGCCGTCATAGGCTTTCAAAATGGTGTTCTTGGTTGAAAGATAGACTGGCCAGCCAAGATCAAGACCATAATTCATACAAGCGCGGGCAAAACCGCGGATGGACTCGTCAAGGTTGTACATTGACATCGCAACACCGCCATCCGGGAAATCAAAGACTTCATGGGTGGTTGCTGGGCTGCCATCTGCCGGCTGGAATGTCATGGTAAGTTTACCGGCACCCTCGACAACAAAGTCAGTGGCGCGATATTGGTCACCAAAGGCGTGACGGCCAATAACAATCGGGCGGGTCCAACCAGGAACAAGCCGCGGCACATTGTTACAAATGATTGGCTGGCGGAATACGGTGCCACCAAGAATGTTGCGGATTGTGCCGTTTGGCGAGCGATACATCCGGTTAAGACCGAATTCTTCAACACGGGCTTCGTCTGGTGTGATTGTCGCGCATTTCACCCCAACACCATATTCTTTAATTGCGTTGGCGCTATCGATGGTGATCTGGTCATCAGTCTCGTCACGCTTTTCGATGCCGAGATCATAATATTTGAGATCAATGTCAAGATAGGGAAAGATCAACTTGTCTTTGATCTTTTGCCAGATGATGCGTGTCATTTCATCGCCGTCGATTTCAACAACGGGGGTTTTGACCTTAATAAGTGACATGAAAAAATCCTTTGGCTTTGCCTTGTCAAACGGTGTGCAACATACGCGGCTATGAATGGGTGCCACCAACCGCCAGAGCGGATAATGACTAGCTTTTAGCCCATCGCAATAGAGCGCGGTGTGACCAAAACTGTCTATCGAAAATAGCCGACCGTTTTGTTGCCGTGTTTGTAGACCTATATGCGCTTATTTGCAAGATAGCTATTTGCAAGTCTGGTGATGATTTAGTGCCGTAAAATGCCGCACTTTTGCCCCCGACTATACCCCCGACTATGACCCGCTAGGTGCTGGCCGCGACTTGGTCCAGCACATCGCCAATTTCATCGATTGTTGCGACCGTGTTGAAATGCTCTTTATGGTCATGATGCATGAAACCTTGGGCTTTGATATGATCCATCTGGGCCAATAGATGATCCCAATACCCATTCACGTTAAAAATGATTACTGGCTTTTTATGCAGGCCAAGCTGGCTCCATGTGGTGATTTCCATGGTTTCATCCAGTGTGCCAAGACCGCCCGGTAGCACGATAAAGGCGTCACTTGCCTCGTACATGAGCTCTTTACGTTCATGCATGCCGTCGATGATTTGCAAGTTGGTGACGCCCTCATGACCAACCTCAACATCATCCAGAAACCGAGGGATGATACCGGTTACATGGCCGTTATTATCAATTACGCCATCGGCGACAACGCCCATCAACCCCATCTTACCACCGCCATAAACAAGCCCGAGCCCACGGGCGGCAATCATTGTGCCTAGCTGGTATGCTGTGTCTTTGAAAATTGGATTATTGCCAGAGGCGGCGCCGGTAAATACACATACTTTTTTCATAATTATTTGAGAAACCTGTTGTTGAATCGAGTTGTGTTTAGCTTTACGGTTATAACACTCTAAAGCTAGCGAAAAAGGCGGCCGTGATGCGATATCTCAATTATATACTCCTCGGAGTTGGCGGTGTGGTCGCAGTGGTTGCTGTAGCGTTTTTCGTTTTTGATACTGCTGAACCCGAAGCAATCCCGCCGCAAAGCGAGACTGTGGTTGCCACCAACACCATTGTTGATGAGGCCGATGATGCCGCGGCGGACACGCAGAACAACGCAAATAAAAATGCTGATGATACTGGCCCAATTTATACATTGAGTATCGATCTGGCGCGGGTAAAGCCAGATGGATCAGCGTTATTTGCCGGTCAGGGCGCACCGGGCGCGCGCATTGACGTGTTTGAGGGGGACGTCCTGCTGGGCCGGACCATGGCGGATAATGGCGGCGAATGGGTGGTTGTGCTGGAAAAGCCACTCGCCCCGGGTCAACATCTGGTTTCCGTTGCGATGCGCGATGCCGATGGCAAAGACCAGCTAGCGAATATTTCATTGGTGATCGAGATTTCTGAATCCGGCGATCAACAGCCCTTGGTGGCATTATTGCCTCAGCTCGAGACTGATCCACCGACTTTGCTACAATCGCCTGATGACAAACTGCCCGAAACGCAAACTGCCGATGGTACCAGCACGGCAAGCGCTAAGACCACCTCTGACAGCGAGACCGGCGGTGAAACCGCTGCCCAGATTGCTAAACCATCGCTTGCCCCGCGCGGTCTGTTATGGCGTGATGGCGGCGTGTTGGCGATTTCCGGTGTATCTCGCGGCGGTGTGCGGGTTGCTAGCTCAATTGACAATGCGCCCTTTGCCGAGGCTCTGGTTCTGGCCGACGGTCAATGGCAGGTTTCAGGAAAAATTGCCGATAAGGTGACGCCGTCTAAACAACGCTTCACGTTGAATTTGGTGTTATTCGATGAAGGCGGCCAGAAGGTGGCGAGCTATCAATTGCCGATCAAGATGCGTGATCTTGATGCCGGTTTGGATGGTAGCGAAATGGTTGTGGTCCAGCGCGGTGATGCCCTGTGGCGGATTGCGTATCGTAGCTATGGCAAAGGTGTGCGTTATGTTGATATCGTGCGCCGGAATGTGGCGGCAATTGATGATCCTGATCTGATTTATCCAGACCAGATCTTCGCCCTGCCGGACTAACACCGAGTGGGCATAGGCCAAATATAAAGCCAGATATGTTTGATAGATGATGGGAGCAGTTACATGCAGGTGAGATGGCATATCGCCTCTGATGGCTGGCTTGCTCTGGCTCTGTTCGGGCTTTTGACCATTTGCCTTACCTTCCTTGATGAGACATTGGGGGCGTTTTCTCTTGGGCTGATGATATGGCTTGGCTATATCCTGCGGGTTCCGCGCCGCCATGCACCTGATGATGCTCGCGCGATTGTATCCCCCGCGGATGGCAAGATTATCGCCATTGATGATGTGGCTGGGCTTGCGTCTTTGGAACAGGCCGGTGCAAACGGCGAATGGGCGACACGCATTACCGTTGCCACAGCGATAACCGATGCCCACCTACAGGTCGCCCCCGTTCAGGGCCGTATAATCGACAATTTCCTTGTGCCGGGCCTGTTCCTGCCTCTGGATGATCTGGATGTTATGCGCAGTGATAATGAACGCCGCGAGATCATCATCGAGACAGAGCAAGGCATGAGAATTATGCTGGTGCATTATGGATCACGTTATGCCCGCTGGTTGGTTTGCGCCCTTGGTGAGGGCAAATTCATCCGGCGCGGTATGCCGCTTGGGATGCTCTTGATGGCGGGGGTAACCGATATTTATCTACCCTCTAATGTGCGGTTGAATGTGACTGAACATCAAAGCTTGCTTGGTGGTGAGACCATAATTGCAATGCCTAAAGCGGCGTAATAATGGATGTTTGATGCCGCGCTAAGACCTGTCATTGACCGTATTCTGGACCCGCTTGGCCGGTTTTTGATGCGCCGGAATGTTACCGCTACAAGCGTTACAATTATTGGCTTTGGCTTTGGCCTTGGCGCCGCCGTTGCGGTGATGTTTGGGGCGTTCTTTATTGCGGCTATGTTGATTGTTGTTAACCGGTTTTGTGACGGGCTCGACGGTGCTATTGCGCGGCAGGCTGGCCCCAGTGATTTTGGTGGCTATCTCGATATCGTGCTGGATTTTATTTTCTATAGTTCCGTGCCGCTTGGCTTTGCCCTTTATGATGCGGCAAATGCACAGGCGGCGGCGTTTCTGATCTTTAGCTTCATCGGCACGGGGGTTAGCTTTCTGGCCTATGCTATTCTGGCGGAAAAACGGGGCATATCCACCGATATCAGGGGACAGAAATCATTCTATTACCTTGGTGGGTTGACCGAGGGCGCCGAGACCATCATCTTTCTTATAGCCATCTGTATTTGGCCATCGTGGTTTTTCCATCTTGCCTGTGGTTTTGCACTCCTGTGCTGGATTACCACAGTGACACGAATTCACGCCGCCGCTAGCCTCAGATGAGTTGAGATTAGGTGCGGTTCGGATTTTAATCCTGCCGATTGGTAGAGGAGGCTGTTATGAAATTTGGTGTTGGACAGGCTGTCGCGCGTGTTGAGGATCAACGTCTAATCACTGGCAAGGGTGCCTATACCGATGATTTGATGCCGGGTCAGGGACTGGCAGTGGCCTTTTTGCGGGCGCCAATGGCCCATGCAAAGCTGTTATCGGTCGATATTAGCGCCGCCGCCGCAATGGATAATGTTCATCTGGTTGCAACCCAAACCGCGCTGGATGCCGATGAAATTGGCGAGATCCACTGCGAGTTACAGCTCAAAAACGAAGATGGCAATAAAATGCCGATGGTCACGCGTGCGCCGATGGTTCGCGATACAGTCCGTGCCGCTGGTGACATTGTGGCGATGGTTGTGGCCGATGATGTGGGCGCAGCGCTAGACGCCATTGAAATGATTGATGCGCAATATGACACCATGCCAGCGGTAACCGATGTTTATGCCGCGATGGCGGATGACGCGCCGCAACTCTATCCAGAATATCCCAATAATATCGCGTTCAACTGGGTCGCGGCGGATCATGAAGCGACCAAAGCGGCGCTGGCATCGGCTGGTGATAACGGTCTGGAACTCATTGATATTGATGTCGTTAACAACCGGGTGATTATCAATTCGATGGAAACCCGTCCAATGATCGCCGCGCCGGGTGATGATGCTGGGACGCTGGATATATGGTGCGGAACCCAAGGGCCGATCGGTATCGCACGCCAGCTTGAAACCGCGCTGAATATGGGCGAGGGCGATGTGCGTGTGCGTACCGGCGATGTCGGCGGCAGCTTTGGTTTCAAGATTTTCCTACATCCTGAACAGGTGCTAATCGCATGGGCGGCGCGTAAACTTGGCAAGATGGTGCGCTGGCAACAAATGCGCTCGGATGGGTTTCTATCTGACCTACATGGCCGTGATAACCGCACAAAGGCACGCGCGGCGATCGATAAAGATGGCAAGGTTCACGCGCTAGATGTCACGGTTCACGCCAATTTGGGGTCATGGCTATCTAATTTTGGCACCTATATCCCAACCATGTCGGGATCGCGCACCCTAACCACGAATTATGTCATTCCAACCGCTAGCTTGCGGGTTTTGGGGGTGATGACAAACACGCCGGCGGTTGACGCATATCGCGGTGCGGGGCGGCCAGAGGCAAATTATGTGATGGAACGGTTGATGGATCATATCGCCGATCATGTTGGTATTGACCGGGCCGAAGTGCGCCGCCGTAATCTGATCAAAAAGGAACAGATTCCCTATAAAATGGTGGTCGGCGGGATCATTGATTCTGGTGAAATGCCGGAATTGATGGAAGATGCCTTGCGCCGCGCTGATTATGATAGTTTTGAGGAACGCCGTGCGGTGGCCGCGCAATCTGGACTGTTGCGCGGTATTGGTATTGGCATGTATTTGGAACAATGTGGCGGCGGTACCGATGGCGGTGTTGATGTCAAATTCCAGAGCGACGGCACAATTTTGGTGTTGGCCGCCCAACAAGATAACGGCCAGGGCCACCGCACGACTTTGACCCAGATTTTGTCTGACCGGCTTGGCTATGACGCCGACCGCATCACCATCGAGCAGGGTGACTCAACAAAGGTGCCACGCGGTACGACTGGTGGGGCGCGCTTTACCACCATTTTGGGTTCGGCAGTGGCCGAGGTCGCGGCGCTCACGCTAGACAAAGCCCGCCCTGCGGCGGCTGAAATTTTGGAATGTGACGCCGAGGATCTGGTCTATATTGACGGGGTGTTCTCGGCCCCACAAACCAACCATTCGGTCACCATCGAGGATCTGGTAATGCGCTTGGCACCGGCCAAAGGCAACCATCCATTCGATATCAAACATCAATATGAAACCGATGGATCAACCTATCCCTATGGCTGTCATGTCTGTGAAATCGAAATTGATCCGGCTACATGCAAGGCCTCGATCCTGCGCTATACGGTGGTCGATGATTTTGGCACGGTGATCAATCCTTTGACGCTGGAAGGCCAGATCCATGGCGGCATTGCCCAAGGCATCGGTCAGGCAATGTATGAGCATGCGGCGTTTGATGATCAGGGCCAGCTGATGGCTGGATCATTGATGGATTACACCTTGCCGCGGGCCGATCATTTGCCGCGCTTTGACATCCATTTCAGAAACATTCCATGTAAAAACAATGTTTTGGGCGTCAAAGGTTCAGGCGAGGCAGGGGCCATTGGTGCGCCCCAAGCGGTCATCTCGGCAATAACCGATGCGCTTGGCGTCACCCATATCGACATGCCAGCGACACCATCGGCTATCTGGCACGCATTGCAAGGCAAACGCCAAACCGCTTAATGATGGGGCCTAATGATTGGGGCTTATTAACAGGGTACTTTCCGAGGAGAGAATTATGTCTGAAAAGATTGTGAAAAGTGATGAGGAATGGCGGGCGCAATTAACCCCTGAGCAATTCGACGTGGCCCGTAAACATGGCACAGAGCGTCCGTTTTCCGGTTATCTGAATGATCATAAAGGTGACGGTATCTATAAATGCGTTTGTTGCGGTGAAGAGTTGTTCTCTTCGGGTAGCAAATATGATTCCGGTTCAGGCTGGCCTAGCTTTTACCAGACCTTGGGTAATGACGCGGTTGGCGAAACGCAGGATAACAGCCTGTTCATGCAGCGTACCGAGGTTCATTGTAACAAATGTGACGCCCATCTGGGCCATGTGTTCTCTGACGGACCACAGCCAACGGGCCTGCGTTATTGCATCAATTCGGCATCATTGGCGTTCGACGATAGCGAGTAGGTTTTTTACAGAGAAAAGAGGCGGCCCGCAGCCATACGGTAACGGGAGACAAACCAAATTCATGCGCGGCTAAGGCGATATAAGGGGCCGGAGGGTGCCCTATAAACCGCCTTTAGCCTTTTACATGCGTCAGGCGCGGACCGCACTGCAACGGCTTACCACGACCGTTGCAATTCTATGATGTGCTAGGCGTTTAGCTAGCAGTGCCAGATGTTGCTGACTTGTCATAATCATGGTCATTGGAATGACCGTGGCCGTGCTTGCCACCCTTGTGGCGGCGCGGCAATTCATCACCCGCGATCAGGCCGTTACCATCTGCATCCAGCTTTGAAAACATCGCGATATGGCGGGCGTTAAATTCCTCAACGCTCAACATTCCGTCATTGTCCGCGTCAAGCTTTGAGAAATGTGATGTGTGGCGAGCCAGCAATTCTTCTTGGCTGATTGCACCGTCATTATTGGTGTCGAGCTTTTTGGCTTTGAACTTCATGTGATGTCCATGCCCGTAGCCATCACCAAATTTATCGCCATGCTTGTGTGACGCGGCAGATGCCAGACCGGCGATAAGGCCACCAGAAATGAGCAATCCACCTGCTACGACCAATATTCTATTACGTTGTTTCATGTTACTATCCTCTAACAGCATGATTAATTGATAAATTTTGGTGACACCGATACAATAAGCAATGTGGGTGATGCCTTTTGCATCGATGTCATAGCTTTATATGAGCACCAAAAAAGGCGTAATCTGGGCAGTGCAGTGACAATATTTTGCAAATCGCTTTTAACGCGATAAAAAGTGCGGATTACCAGTGTTAAATATATCTGCGCTAAATATATCTGCGCTAAATATATCTACGTTAGGTATATTGCCGCCGCACATAGCGCGTGTTTATTGATCGGCCTTGGTCGGCCGTAGAGGGATTGTTGATGACGAAAGAAATGCCGTGGGTCACGGGTGCCAGCCGCGTATTTGGTACGATTGCGCATCCCCCGCATCATGTGCGTGCGCCGATGCTATTCAACGCGCTGTTCGCAGAGCGCGGTCTGGATAATATCATGGTGCCGATTGATGCGCCGCCTGCGGATCTTGCCGCTGTCATTGCTGGGCTCCGTAAAATGCCTAATTTTGGCGGACTCGCGGTGACTATTCCGCACAAGATTGCGCTTGCCGATATGTGCGATAGCCTTGGCGCGGTTGCCAAGATCACCGGCGCGGTCAATGCCATCCGCTTTGATCCTGATGGTTCGATGCATGGTGATAATTTTGACGGCGAGGGGTTTGTGACCGGTCTTGCCCTAAAAGGCCATTCGGTTGCTGGTAAAACCATCTTGATGATTGGTGCTGGCGGGGCGGCCCGTGCGATTGCCGCGGCGGTTTGTGCGGCGGGCGCCGAAAAATTGATAATCGTTAACCGGACCGTTAAAAATGCAGACGCGTTGCGCAATGCCTTGGTAAAAGAGGGTAATCATCACCAGAGCATTGCCCAAGACAGCCATGACGGATCTGGCGTTGATATCATTATTAATACCACTAGCCTCGGCCTCAAGCCCGGTGACGATTTGCCACTAGCGCTGGATCATGTTGATGATAATACGCTGATCGCCGATATCATCATGATACCGGAACAAACGGCGTGGCTATTGGCGGCGGAACAACGGGGCTTGGCGACCCATTATGGCCGGCATATGCTGGATTGCCAGATCGAGTTGATCGGTTCATTTATCGGTGCATTATAGGCGGGTGTTGTGCCCATCGGCCGGTTTATTCAAATTTCATTGAGTTTGCGTCGTTAGAACGGTATAACGCAGGTCTTGCATTGCATTGCTATATGGCCCGCTGGTTTCGGGCATGTAACCAAGGGCGGCGCATTTTCTGGATTAATGAGGGTAGTATGGCTGACGCTGGTAATGTTTGGACCGATGAACGGCTTCAAAAGCTGAGAGAATTATGGGCCGAGGGCCTATCTATTTCACAAATCGGTGAGGCATTAGGCGTGTCTCGTAACGCGATCGCGGGCAAAGCGCACCGCATGGAATTGCCAAAGCGCCCGTCACCGATTGCCAAGCCAAAGGCCGCGGCAAAGCCTGTTAAAATCGAGATGCCTGACCGGCAATTGCCTCTGCGTCTTGAATTGCGCCAATTGGAATGGTCACGCAACAAATGCTGTTGGCCGACTGGTGACCCTAAACATAACGGTTTTAAATTCTGCGGCGGTAGCATCGTACCCGGCAAGCCATATTGCCTAGACCATTGTAAAGAAGCCTATACAACAGCCCGCGAAAATAGATAGATCATGCTAAAACTGCGTTCGGACTACCTGCCTCCTTCTTATCTTGTGCAGTCGGCGCATCTCGACATCGTCATCCATGACGATCATACGATGGTCACAACACGCCTTGCTGTTACCCGTAATCCCGCATCGCGCGAGGATGTTTTTCTACTAAACGGACGCGACATTACGCTATGCGCGCTATCTATTGATGATACGGTGATAGATCAGGCCGATTGGCCGCTGGGTGATGCAGGGCTGGCGCTAGGCGGCTTGCCCGATAGCTGTGTTATTGAAACCCAATCCAAATGCGATCCGGCGAGCAATACCGCGCTAGAGGGACTTTATCTCTCGGGCGGGATGTATTGCACCCAATGTGAACCAGAAGGGTTTCGGCGCATCGGATTTTATCCTGACCGGCCTGATGTGATGAGTGAATTCACCGTGCGCATTGAGGCCGACAAGACATACCCGCAATTGCTATCCAACGGCAATTTGATCGAAACAGGCGATGCCGGAGAGGGCCGCCACTTTGCCAAATGGCATGACCCGCACCCAAAGCCAAGCTATCTGTTTGCCTGTGTGGTCGGTGATTTAGAATGTGCCAAAGACAGCTTTGTTACCGCGTCTGGCCGCAAGGTTGATCTTCATATCTATGTTGAAAAAGGCAATCTGGCATTAACCGGTCACGCGATGGATTCGCTAAAGCGCTCGATGAAATGGGACGAGGACCGCTTTGGTCTGGAATATGATCTGGACCTATTCCAGATTGTCGCCGTTAGCCATTTCAATATGGGCGCGATGGAAAATAAAGGCCTGAATATCTTTAACAGCAAATATGTTCTGGCCGACATGCAAACCGCAACCGATGCCGACCTGCATAATGTCGAGGCCATTGTTGCGCATGAATATTTCCACAATTGGACTGGCAATCGTGTGACCTGCCGCGATTGGTTCCAGCTTACGTTGAAAGAAGGCCTGACGGTTTTCCGTGACCAGAGCTTTTCGGCTGATATGCATGATGAAGGCGTCCAGCGCGCCAGTGATGTCAACCGATTGCGCGCGGCACAATTCCCCGAAGACCGCAGCCCAACAGCCCATCCGATCCGGCCTGAGAGCTATGTTGAGATAAATAATTTCTATACCGCGACGATCTATGAAAAGGGCGCCGAGATTATCCGGATGCTGGCTGGCTATCTAGGCCGTGATGGGTTCCGCCGCGGGATGGATTTGTATTTTGAACGGCATGATGGTGCGGCTGTTACCTGTGATGATTTTGTCGCCGCGCTTGCTGATGCGAATGATGTTGATCTGAGTGCCTTTGATGGCTGGTATCGCCAAGCTGGTACACCGTCGCTGAGCGTTACGCGCCATGTGAACGAGGCCGAGGGCTGGATCGAGCTAAGCTTTGCCCAAGAAACCCCGGATACGGCGGCAAAGACCCCGCGTGATCCATTGCCGATACCGGTTCGTCTCGGCTTTCTAGCGCCCGATGGCAACAGCGCCGCGATGAGCCTTGTTGGCCCCGCCGGTGATAATGCTGGCGATGATGCCGGTAATGATAGTGTTCTTGCTGATGAGCATGTTTTGCTGGTTGATAGTGCGGCGGTGACAAAGCGTTTCAAGGCTGGGCCGGACACTGTTGTCGCTGGTGTTACGCCATCGATCTTGCGCGGGTTCTCGGCGCCTGTGATCTTGAAAGATGATCTTAGCGAGGCCGAGCGCCTGCATCTAATGGCGCATGACACGGATATGTTTAACCGCTGGGATGCGGCGCAGACGCTGGCTAGCAATGTGATCATCTCGGGTAAGTCATCACCGGCGTTGGCCACGGCCTATCAGGCTATTCTGGCTGATGACAGCCTGCTTGATGATTTCAAGGCTGATGTGCTCAATTTCCCCGGTATTACTGTGCTGGAGAGCCGTACAAGCCCCGCTGATCCGGTTGCGCTGTTCCATAGCCGCGTTGGCTTGCAAGCGAATCTGGGCCGCGCCTTGGCGCCGCAGATCGCGCATTATCTGGATGGCGATATCTATAGCCGTCTTTGCGCGTCATCGGGCGGCCGTGCGTTGATCAACCAGATGCTATTGCTTGGGGTTGCGGCGAATGACCAACAGGCTATCGAGATTGCCGGTGCACAGGTGCTACATGACAATATGACCCTGTCACAAGGGGCGTTGCGGGCATTGATCAATAGCGACACGCCAGAGCGCGTTAGCGGCCTAGCGGCCTTTCATGACCGCTGGCAGGATATGCCGCTGGTTATGGAAAAATGGTTCCAGATGGAATCAATGTCGGCCATTGGCGGCACTATCGCCCGCCTAAAGGAATTGATGGTGCATCCGGCGTTTGACCCGAACAACCCGAATAAAATGCGCTCGGTGATCGGTAGCTTTATGGCTGGTAATCCGGCGCGCTTTTACGCGGTTGATGGGTCTGGATTTGAATTTATCGCTGATTGTCTGATTGATCTGGACAAGCGCAATCCGCAAGTCGCGGCGCGAATGGTTCTGCCGCTAACGCGGATGTCAGCGTATGATCAGTCACGCCAAGCACAGATGAAGGCATGTCTTGCCCGTATCCAGCAGAATTGCGCGTCCAATGACTTGCGTGAAGTGGTCGATAAGGCCCTATAGATCAGGTTCTGTAGATTAGGGCCTCAAGATTTTTAGCGGGTTAAGAAAGCCGGAATATGACCGGTATCTTGCAATGTGTTGCCGCTACAATCCGGCGGTGAAGGCAGTTCGCCCTCTGCATTCCGGTTTTTACCCTTTGGTGGGTTCTTCTTCGCGGTTGACTTGGCTTTGCTCTTATCAAGATTAACAACGCTACTATCGGCACTGGCACTATTATCTGTGTCCGCGCCGGTCGCTGTTTCGGCCGTGGCAATAGTTTTGCTCTCACCGGCCTCATCGGTCTTTGGTGCGGCTTTCTTGCCGCGACCGCGTGATGGCTTTTTCGCCGCCGCCTCAGTTGCTTTTGGCGTGTCTTCTGCTACTGGCTCGGCTGTTGGTGCATCGCCAACAAGCGGAATAGGCTTGCCGATCAGCTTTTCGATGGATTCAATATAGCGTTTGTCGTCTTTGCCAGCGGCGATTGTAAAGGCACGACCCGATTTACCGGCGCGGCCAGTACGACCGATGCGATGGACATAATCCTCGGCATTATTCGGCACGTCAAAATTAAACACATGGCTCAATCCGGCGATATCCAGACCACGCGCGGCCACGTCAGAGGCGATGAGCAACGGCACTTCGCCATCTTTAAACTTTTGTAATGCCTCAAGGCGGGCCGATTGGGTCATATCACCATGCATCGCAACGGCGCTAAAGCCATGTTGGGTGAGGGATTTGACCAAAGTCGCGATATCACGTTTGCGGTTACAAAAAACCACCGCGTTTTTCAAATCTTCGCCCCGCAACAAGTCGCGCAGAACTTCGCGTTTCTTTTTCACATCGGTCCAGGCCAAATGCTGGGCAACAGTGTCGGCCGTGCTGGCAGGTGGGGCAACCTCAATAACTTTTGGATTGCGCACGAATTTAGAGCTGAGCTTGTGAATGTCGTCCGACAAGGTTGCCGAGAAGAACAAGGTCTGGCGCAATGGTGGCAATAGGCCAACGATGCGCTCTACATCCGGAATAAAGCCCATATCGAGCATCCGGTCAGCTTCGTCAATCACCAGAATTTTTACATCATTCAGCAACACTTTGCCGCGTTCAAAATGATCGAGCAGGCGGCCCGGTGTGGCAATCAGGACATCAACGCCCTTTGCCAATGCGGCGTTCTGTTCGGCGAATGAAACCCCGCCAATCAACAAGGCCATCGATAATTTGTGATAAGTGCTGAATTTTTCGAAGGATTCAGCAACCTGAGCGGCCAATTCACGGGTTGGCGCTAGAATGAGCGAGCGCGGCAAGCGGGCCTTGGCCCGGCCAGCGGCCAGAATCTCAATCATCGGGAGGGTAAATGAGGCCGTTTTGCCGGTGCCGGTTTGGGCAGATCCCAAAATATCACGGCCCATCAAAACAACGGGAATGGATTTTTCCTGAATAGGAGTTGGGCTGGTGTAACCTAAATCGGCTACAGCCTGGCTAAGCTCGTCGCAGAGGCCAAGGTCAGAAAAGTTCAAAGATTATTTCCTTTGGAAATTTTAACAAAAAGTTGTTTACGATTACTTTCAATAATCACGCCAGTGCGCCGAAAAGGCCGATTAAATCATCGGCAAGGGGTTTGCACTAGGCTTCTAATGGTTGAGGTGATACAGAGTAATCGCGAAAAGGTCAATGTTTCATTGGTTCTAGCCTCAGGTACCGATTAATGCGTAACCCAACTCTTGTCTTTATTCCCGGCCTCATCTGCAATGCGGATTTGTTTGCCCACCAATTGCAAGCCATTGGTTCAAAAGCCAATTATCAGGTCGCTGATACCCGAACCGCCGATGATATTGGCGCGATGGCGGCGGCGGCATTGGCCGGTGTAACAGGACCGATTGTGCCCATTGGCCTGTCGATGGGCGGTTATATTGCCCTTGAAATGGCCCGCCAAGCCCCAGAGCGGATCGCCGGAATGGCGCTTTTGAACACCAATTATCAGGCAGATGACGAGGCCAAAAAGAAACAGCGCCGCGCAACCATAGCCCTCGCCAAGAGCGCAAAATTCAAAGGCGTGACGCGGCATTTGCTCAAAAGTTTTCTATCACCAGCGGCAATGGAGGATGATGCCCTTGTCGCGCGGGTAATTGCGATGGCAGATGACATTGGAGCAAAAGGCTTTGTGCGCCAGCAAACAGCGATCTTGGGGCGGCGTGATCAAGGCGACACGCTGGCGGCATTTGCCCCGCCATTATTGGTGCTATGCGGGATGCTGGATACCCTAACCCCGCCGGATCTATCCAAGAAGATGGCCAAGATCGCGCCGAATGCAGAATTGACGCTGTTAGAGGATGTTGGTCATCTATCCAGCATGGAGGCCCCAGAGGCAGTGAATGCGGCGCTTGAGGCGTTTATCGCCAAACTATAGCGCCGGACCAGATGTCAAACAGTGCTAGTAAGCGTGATGTTATACGTCTAAGTCAGCGAGCACATCATCGGCATGATCGCGAATATAGCCAAAGCGCAATTCCGCCTTTTTGCCCATCAGCGTATTGACCAATTGATCGGTGTCACGGCGTATATCGGCGCCTTCACTGTCACGCTTGGGCAGATCAACGCGGAGCAATCGGCGGCTTTCCGGATTCATCGTGGTTTCCTTAAGCTGGGCAGGTGGCATCTCGCCCAAGCCCTTAAACCGGCTAATCTCGATCTTGCCGCGCCCATCAAAGCGGTTTTCTTCCATCTCAATACGCTGGGCATCATCCAGCGCATACAAAGTCTTGCCGCCTTGGGTCATGCGATAGAGTGGTGGCTGGGCCAGATACAGGCGGCCAGCCTCGACCAGCATGGGCATTTCACGATAGAAATAGGTCATCAACAACGCCGCGATATGGGCACCGTCAACATCGGCGTCTGTCATGATGATGATCCGGCCATAGCGCAGATCATCCAGCTTGAAATCCTTGCCGGGGCGCACGCCTAACGCCAGAGCCAGATCGGATAATTCCTGATTGGCGCTTAGCTTTTCGGTGGTGGCGCTGGCGACGTTCAGGATTTTACCCCGCAATGGCAATACCGCTTGGGTTTTGCGGTTACGCGCCTGTTTGGCGGATCCGCCAGCTGAGTCACCCTCCACCAGAAATAGCTCGGTTAGCTCGGTGTCATTGGCACTGCAATCAGACAGCTTGCCGGGTAGGCGCAGCTTGCGGGTCGCAGATTTACGCGCGACTTCCTTTTCCTTTTTGCGGCGCTTGCGCTCCTCCGCCCGTTCAATCGCGGCCTCTAATAAGAAAGTGGCACGCGCGGCATCGGCGGCAAGCCATTGCTCAAAGCGGTCACGAACGGCCTGTTCGGTGAGCTTGGTAGCATCGACAGAAACCAAGCGTTCTTTGGTTTGGCCCTGAAATTGAGGGTCACGCAAGAATACCGACAACATCACCGCGGTGCCGGTCAAGACGTCATCAGCGGTCAATTCAGCCGCTTTTTTATTGCCAGACAAATCGCCAAAGCTACGCAACGCCCGCACAATTGCTTGGCGGAAGCCGGTTTCGTGGGTGCCGCCAGAGGGGGTTGGCACGGTGTTACAGTAAGAATGGAAAAAGCCATCCTCGCCGCCACCAAGCCATGTGATCGCCCATTCAAACTTTTGCCCGTCCAGCTCGGCGATCTCGGCAAATGGCGTTGAAACCATCAATGCCTTGTCTTTGGTCGCATCGTTCAAATAATCGGCCAAACCGCCCGGATAATGCAGGATTTCTTCGGCCGGTGTTGTGTCATTTTCTCCGATGAGTGACGGATCACATTTCCACCGGATTTCAACGCCAGCAAACAAATAGGCCTTTGAACGAGCCATGCGATAGAGTGTGGCAGGCTTGAAATAAGGCCGCTCACCAAAGATCTCTGGATCCGGCGTAAACGCAACCGACGTGCCGCGGCGGTTCGGTGCGGCGCCAATTTCGGCGAGGGGGCCAAGGGCTATGCCGCGCGAAAAGGATTGCAGATATAATTTCTTGTCACGCGCAATTTCAACATCCAGCTGGGACGATAGGGCGTTCACCACCGATGCGCCAACACCGTGCAAACCGCCAGATGTCGCATAGGATTTGCCTGAAAATTTACCGCCGGCATGCAGGGTGGTCATAATCACCTCAACCGCCGATTTCCCCTGGAATTTTGGATGCGCGCCTGTTGGCATGCCGCGGCCATTATCGCGGATCACCAGCCGGTCCCGTGCTTCGAGACTAAAATCAATGCGGTTGGCATGGCCAGCCACTGCCTCATCCATCGAATTATCAAGAATTTCAGCGGCCAGATGGTGCATGGCCCGATCGTCGGTGCCGCCAATATACATCCCCGGGCGATGGCGCACTGGCTCAAGGCCTTCTAACACCTCAATGTTAGAGGCGTCGTAATTGTCAGATGATGCAGCAGAACCAAACAGATCAGCCATGGGGAACTCTCTCACTATCATGTCAAACTATTATGCGGACACGGCATAATAAAGGCGTTCACAGGTTTACATCATGTTGGGGTTATCGCCAAGGGGTGACGCGAAATATAGATATGCACATGAAAAAACCCCCGGCTTTTGGGGCCGGGGGCTTTTCTTGGATTTGGTTTATTCAGGCTGTATAGCTTAGCTTGAATAGTACATCTGGAATTCTACCGGATGCGGTGTGTGCTCCAGCTTGATGACTTCTTCCATCTTCAGTTCGATATAGGCATCGATCTGCTCGTCGGTGAAGACGTTGCCTTGGGTCAGATACGCACGGTCGGCGTCAAGTGATTCCAAAGCCTCACGAAGTGAACCACAGACTGTTGGGATCTGGGCCAGCTCTTCAGCCGGAAGATCATACAGGTCTTTGTCCATTGCATCGCCAGGGTGGATCTTGTTCTGGATACCGTCTAGGCCAGCCATAAGTAGCGCAGAGAAGGCTAGGTATGGGTTAGCTGTGGCATCTGGGAAGCGCACTTCAACACGCTTGCCAGCTGGTGAATTCACATGCGGGATCCGGCAAGAGGCCGAACGGTTGCGTGATGAATAAGCCAACAGAACAGGTGCTTCATAGCCCGGGATCAAACGCTTGTAGCTGTTTGTTGAGGCGTTAGTGAAGGCGTTCAGTGATTTAGCGTGCTTGATAACACCACCGATATAGAACAATGCCATTTCAGACAGGTCTGCATAACCGTTACCAGCGAACAATGGCTTGCCGTCAAGCCAGATTGACTGGTGCACATGCATGCCAGAGCCGTTATCGCCAGCGATTGGCTTTGGCAGGAATGTTGCTGTCTGGCCGTATGCGTGTGCAACCTGATGCACAACATACTTGTACAGCTGCATGTT
>Ga0209654_1000055_pt1 | contig 110692 bp, 106 predicted proteins | sample SaaInl1SG_22_DNA_FD_184646 | JGI IMG/M metagenome (GOLD analysis project Ga0209654, IMG submission 184646) | Marine microbial communities from expanding oxygen minimum zones in the Saanich Inlet - ESP_161SG_22_DNA (SPAdes) (version 2) | ecosystem: Environmental > Aquatic > Marine > Intertidal... | reverse complement strand
CTTTCATTATGGTCGCATTCCTGTTGCTCGTTCGCGGGACATTGCAGGAATTAAAGAAGCAGGCCTAGTATTGTGCTAGATTCACTGCAGACCACTAAAAGGGCCAATTATTGGCTCATCGGGATCACACTGCCGCTCGTCGCGCTAGGAGTGATGTTCGAACAGTGGTATGCTTTCCTCATTCCGCCCGCATTATTTGTGGTGTGGCTCACCTTGTACCGATTAGATTGGGCCATGTGGTTCGTTGTTCTCGCAACGCCCTTATCCGTAACGCTCGAAGACCTCACGGGTGGCTCCGGCTTATCTGTACCCACAGAACCCATGCTGGTCTTGATCACTTTCATCACTCTTGTAAAGATGTTCTTTTTTGAAGAGTATGATAAACGGATCCTCCGGCATCCGATCAGTATGGCTATTTACCTTTATTTGGCATGGATGGGGTTGACCTCAATTACCTCCGAATTACCCTTGGTCTCGCTCAAACAATGGGTCTCAAGAATTTGGTTCGTCATTCCCTATTACTTCGTTTTAGCGCATTTGTTCCTTAAGAACGACCGCAATAAAGAAATTTTCCTTTGGCTGTTTTTAGTTCCATTGGTCATAGCAACCATCTACACGCTTTACGTACACAGCCAGTATGGTTTTACTAAAAAGACGTCCACTTGGGTCATGTTCCCGGTATTTAAGGAGCATACATCCTACGGTGCTGTATTGGCAATGTTCTATCCGGCCGCACTGTATCTGGCTTTTCGTAAAAGTTCTTGGGGAATCAATGCCGTCGCAATACTCCTATTGGTCATTTTAACGGTAGCCACAGTCTTAAGCTACACACGTGCCGCTTGGTTATCCTTAGTTGGGGCCGGTTTGGTATATATGGTATACGTGTTGAAATTGTCCCGTACCCAAGTTTGGTCGCTGACTTTTCTAGCGCTTCTAATCGCAGGGCTGAACTACTCCTACATCGCATCGAAGTTTGAGCGCAACAGAACCGATTCCTCAGATAACCTAAATGAGCACGTAGCCTCAGTAACTAACGTAAGTACGGATGCCTCCAACCTCGAGCGCATTAACCGTTGGAATTCAGCCATACGTATGTTTAAAGACCGTCCTATGCTTGGCCACGGTCCAGGAACCTATATGTTCTTATACGCCCCGTATCAAAAGCCCTCTGAAAAGACCATTATTTCAACCAATGCAGGCAACCGCGGTAACGCGCACAGCGAATACCTAGGCCCAATGGCAGAGAGTGGTATTTTTGGTCTGCTGACGCTTTTATATATCATCTATCAAGTAGTTCTTAATGCTGTCGTTTCTTACCGCCGTTTGCCTACAATTCGACATCAGGGATTATTGCGCGTCGCTTTTTTAGGTTTAATCACTTATTATCTTCACGGGTTTTTGAACAATTTCTTAGATATGGACAAGGCAAGTGCACCGTTTTGGGGATTTACCGCAATCATTGCCGTATTGTCCATTCGTTCAAAATCGAAGGCAAATACATCGACTTAACACTATCTTAACATTAGTGTTTTCGGGCTTTTTCAAGCGTTCGTAACCTGCTTTAATTCATCCGGCTGAATTGCGGATATCTCAATCGAGACATCGAAAACTTAAACAAACACGATTTTTTTAGCTTCTTACTTGCAAATAAGCAGTAGAAGCCTCAATTTTAGGATTGCTTAACATACGTTTAACAGAAAAACAGGTACAATGAAAAACAAATTGTCACTGTGGTCAGTACTACTATTTGTACTCACAGCAAACTTTGCCATCGCGCAGTCGGTTTCTGGGGTAGTTAGTGATGCTGGTTCAGGAGAGCCACTACCAGGGGTAGCGGTTTCAGAAAAAGGTACTAATAATGCTACCTTAACAGACTTCGACGGTAAGTTTACCATCAAGGCTGCGAATGGCGCAACTTTAGTATTCTCAACTATGGGGATGGAAACAAAAGAAGTGGTTGCTTCTTCAGATTTCCTCCAAGTTTCATTAGAGGCTGCATCAAGCCAACTCGATGAAGTAGTTGTAACAGCTTTAGGTATCTCTCGCGAGAAGAAATCTTTAGGTTACGCTACTCAGGAAGTTGACGGGTCAGCAGTTTCTACAGTTAAGGACGCTAACTTCATGAATACCTTGAGTGGTAAGGTGGCGGGTGTTGCTATTAAGAGTTCAGGTACTCTTGGTGGTTCATCTAACGTCGTTATCCGTGGTTACAAGTCATTGACGGGTAACAACCAAGCGCTATTCGTAGTTGATGGTGTTCCAATCTCAAACGCTACAGGTAACTCTAGTGATGTTGCAAGCGGTCGTGGTGGTTATGACTACGGTAATGCTGCAATGGATATCAACCCTGAGGATATCGAGAACATCTCTGTACTGAAAGGTGCCGCTGCAACTGCGATCTACGGTTCGCGTGCTTCTAACGGTGTCGTGATGATTACTACGAAAAGTGGTAAGTCTGCAGGAAAGAAAACATTAGGTATTACGGCTAGCACGGGTATCATTGTAGGTTCTGTAAATAGAGACACTTGGGTGCGTCACCAACAATCGTACGGTCCTGGTTATGGTCCTTTCTACGGTCCTAACTACCACTACCTACCCAATGGTGATAGTACGTTCATTGATGCACGTGCAACACCTTACGATGTAGATGGTGACGGTACGGCTGAATTGACTTTGCCTATGGGCGAGGATGCTTCATGGGGTCTAGGTATAGATCCATCTTTGGACGTGTACGACTGGGAGTCTATTCACCCATTATCTCCGACTTACGGACAGTCTAAAAAGCACGTTGCACCTGGAGAGGGTAATGATGCGTATTCCTTCTGGCAGCAGTCAGTGCAGCGCAACAATAACATTGCGATAAACGGTGGTAACGAACAAGCTTCGTTCCGTCTTTCTGCAACTGATTTCTCTCAATCAGGTATCGTACCTGGATCGCTAATCCAGCGTAGTAACGTTAGTTTCTCAGGTCGCTTTAAAGCTTCAGATAAATTAACGGTAAGTGCGAAAGCAAACTATGTCGATCAAAACGGTCAAGGTCGCTACGGTACAGGTTACGATTCACGTAACCCTAACCAGTCATTCCGTCAGTGGTACAATGTTCTTACAAACATGACTACACAACGTGAGTACTACGACCGAACGGGTGCAAACATCACTTGGAATCCTTACGGATACGGTGCTGCTGCTCCTTACAAGCCGCACTACTTTGATAACTTCTACTGGTCAGCTTTGGAAAACTACTCAACAGATGGTCGTAACCGTATTATCGGTAACATCATGGCAGAGTACCAAATCAATGATTGGATGAAATTGACAGGTCGTATGTCTGCGGATACTTACTCTGAAATTCGTGAAGAGCGTATTGCAGTAGGTTCAGTTGATGTTAGTAGCTACTACCGTCAGAACCGTTCTTTCACTGAGCGTAACAACGATTTGTTCTTAAACTGGAACAAATACTTTGGTTCAGATAACGAGCTTTCGTTTGCAGGTATGGTTGGTATCAACCAGCGTCGTACTTCATTCAGCGCGATCAGTGCATCAACGAACGGTGGACTTGTTGTTCCAGGCGTATACGCTTTGAGTAACTCTGTAAGTGCTCCAGCTGCTCCGGGTGAAACTGAATACCAGATTGGTGTTGACGGAATGTTCGCTCAAGCGTCTTTCGGTTACAAAAACTTCTTATATGTTGATGTTACAGGTCGTCAAGACGTTAGTTCAACACTTCCTGTTAAGAACAATACGTACTTCTACCCATCTGCAACGTTGAGCTTCATTTTCTCTGAGTTCGTAGATATTGATGGTTTTGACTTTGGTAAGGTTCGTGTGAACTACGCTAACGTAGGTTCTGACGCTCCTGCTCAGGCTTTGGTTGATGCATACGGTATTGGAACGCCATTTAACGGTGTTACTTTGGCTTCTGCACCATCGACTCAGCGCAATGCAGGTCTTCTACCAGAAAATACAGTAAGTACAGAAGCTGGTTTGGAATTGAAATTCTTGAAAAACCGTGCTGGTTTAGACCTAAGTGTTTACCAATCTTCTACGTATAACCAAATTCTTCCTGCTCAAGTTTCTTCAGCTACAGGTACTTACTTCAAGTATGTGAACGCTGGTCAGATTGACAACAACGGGGTTGAATTGAGTGCGTACTTTACACCCGTAAAAACAGATGACTTCCAGTGGGATGTTAATGTGAACTGGTCGCGTAACCGCAACACGGTAGTAGAGTTGTTCGATGATTCTGAGTCATTGTTATTAGCATCTGTACAGGGTGGTATCAACATTACTGCAACTGTAGGCGAAGCATACGGTAACATTGACGGAACAACTTTCGTTCGTGACGAAGCTACTGGTGCTCCTGTAGTATACGAGTGGACTACTTCTTGGAGAGGTGGCGCCCGTTACTTAAGAGGTGGTATTGAAACTATCGGTAACATCCAGGCTGACTGGAGAGGTGGTATCCAGAACAGCTTCCGTTACAAAAACTTCTCTATGAGCGCGCTTATCGACGCTCAAATGGGTGGTAACTTCTTCTCATTGGATACTTGGTACGGATACGCAACTGGTGTTTACGATTTCCAAGCGGGTACTAACGAATACGGCAACCCAATTCGTTCTTACAACGAAGACGGTGGTGGTATGACATGGGCCGATGTACAAGCATCTAACCCTCAGATTGAAACTCCTGTATTGTGGGACGGTGTAACAGTTGATGCAGATGGTAACCCATCAGGATTTACTGAGAATAACCTTCCGATGTACATGAATGGCTACGGTAACACTTTAGGTTACGCACTTGCGCCTAACGAGTTGCACGTATACGATGCATCTTTCGTGAAATTACGTGAGCTATCAGTTACTTACCAAGTTCCTACGTCGAAGCTAGGTGATCTTCCGATCGCTGGTGTAGATGTAAGTTTAGTTGGACGTAACCTTGCTATCCTTTACAAGAACACTCCTTACTCTGATCCAGAAGCGGGTCTTTCTGCAGGTAACGTTCAAGGATACCAGAGTGGTGCTTACCCATCATTGCGCGAAGTTGGTTTGAACTTAAGAGTTAAATTCTAAGAAGTAACGAGATATGAAAAAGATATTATTCGCTGCAGCTGCAGCACTCGCAATCACTTCTTGTACAAACGATTTAAGTGACCTTAACGTGAACGGTAAGGCACCTGAAACGGTTCCTGCTGGCGCTTTGTTTGCAAATGCAACAATGGGTTACTACGATTTCGTTTCTGTACAGGATGTGAATCAGAACAACTTGCGTCTTTGGGCGCAGCACTGGACGCAGACTACCTACACTGATGAGTCTAATTTCCAGTTAAACGAACGTGATGTTAACGGATCTGCTTTTGTACGTATGTACACCACAGTTATCCGTGACTGTGAAGAAGCTCGTACAGCTTTAGCTACTACTCCTGCAACTGCCGATCAAAAGGTGGCAGCAGAAGGGGCTATCGAGGTAATGGAAGTATTGGCTTACTCATTCCTAGTGGATTTGTTTGGCGATGTTCCTTACTCTGAAGCTTTGTCTGCTGAGACAAATGTTCCGGCTTACGATGATGATGCGGCTATTTACGGTGATCTACTCGATCGTCTTGATGCAGCTGTAGCTCAATTAAATGGTACCAACGCTTTCGGTTCTTCTGATATCATCTATGGAGGTGATGCAGCGGCATGGAAGAAAGCAGCGTACTCATTGATGCTTCGCATGGCTGTTCGTATGATTGATGCTGACCCAACGGCTGCACAGTCTTGGGGTGAGAAAGCAATCGCTGGTGGTGTCTTTATGTCATCTGCTGACGATATGCGTTTATTCTACGCTTCAGCGCCTCCTCATACGCACCCAATGTGGGAAACATTGGTACAGTCTGGACGTACTGACTTCGTAGCTTCAGCTACTTTAGGCGATGTTCTTAATGCATTGAATGATCCACGTCGTGGTGCATTCTTTAAGAGCAACGGTGGTGCTGACTCAGTTATTGGTGCGCCACAGGGTTACCAGGTGAACTACTACGATTACTCTCAGCCAGGTACTGCACTTGAAGATCCAACTTGGTCTCATGCAGCTATCGACTACGTAGAAGTAGAGTTCTTAATGGCACATGCTGCTGTAGCAGGATGGTCTGGTGCAGGTGATGCTGCTACACACTACAACGCCGGTATCACTGCTTCTATGGAAGAGTGGTTAGGTGCTGGTGTAGATGCTTCTGCATATTTGGCTCAACCGGCTGTAGCATACGATGCTGCAACTGCAGGCTTGCAGATTGGTGTTCAGAAATGGATCGCGATGTACAGCAATGCTCCTGAAGCATACGCTGCTGTTCGTCAATACGATCTTCCAATGGAAACTGCTGCTTTAGCTGGAACTGTTACGCCAAATCGTTACAGCTACCCGCTAGACGAGTACTCATTGAATAGTGATAACGTATCTGCAGCTGCCGCTAAATTTGGTGGTGATGATACTTTCGCAAAGATTTTCTGGGACATGTAATTCGTACCTGAATTCTATATAGAAGGAACCCGCGCCGAAAGGCGCGGGTTTTTTTATACCTCAAATTTTGGAGCCTAAATTTTTTTACCTTCTAGTTTAGATAAACCACGAGCTATGAAAAGATATGTCCTGCTTCTCTTAACCATATGGTTGGGTCCTTTGGGCTTCGCGCAAGACTATAAGGCCCAATTCCTATCTGCTTTCGACAGCGGCAATGATTCTACCCAACGCATGGTGTTAGACGTATGGAAATTGGCCATACCGGAAGATGCGGAATACTACGTAGCAGAATTCAATTACCATGTGAATTTAGCCTACAATGAAGTCATGGGTATCCTGCCGGATCTGCCGCAAGGTGAGGCGTTCGCCATTACTGATAGTATGGGTGAGGTTGTGGGATATATGGGCAGTTATTTGAGTTGGGATTCAGTGCACACGGAATTGGCCCTACAGACGATTCGTAAAGGGATTGCTGCGCATCCCAATAGGCTGGATATGCACTTTGGCTACATTCATTTCCTTGGCCAAGCAAATTATTGGGAGGATTTTGCAGTCGCTATTGAGGGGGTGCTGGCGCAAGATGCGGCCAATGATCACCATTGGTCGTGGAGCGATAAAGAGTCTTTTAACGAGCCCAATTTTCCTAGCTTCTTCCAAGATTACCAGGTGACCCTCTTTGACGAGCAGGATCCTGCGCTCTTTCCTTATAATATCAGAATTTCAAACGCGGTCTTGAAGTATTATCCTGAGGACATCCCGAGCATTTCAAATTTGGGGGTAATTGCCTATTACCAAGAGGATTTAGAAGGTGCGACAGTCCATTTTCAGCGTGCCGTAGATTTGGACCCGTCGGACATGATTGTTGTCTTTAATCTGGCCTATATGTACGAAACGTTGGGTGATGTGGAGAAGGCTGTTGCGACCTATGAATTGGCCCTGGCATCGGACGATCCAGAGGCTCGCGAACAAGCCAAGGCTATTATTGCGGAGTTGAAGGAGTAGTGTATTTTTACCCCATGAATAAAAGCATCATCCCTACCTTACAAATGACCTTCGGCGATCGCGCCATTTCGAAAGTAGAAATCAAATCTTTCGAGCAAGTGCATCAATGCGAAGTTGCGCAGGATTGGTTGGAATTTGCAGACGATGAGGATTGTTATTACCTCACTCCAGAAATCCTGGAGTACCAAAAGCCGTCACAAGAAAAGCATGAAGCACTTGGTTTAGGCGAACTGGAGGATCGCATTGTAGATGTATTAGAACAAGGGAAATCCATTCCTTGGGGGCGAGTGGCCATCGCTATGTGGATCTTTTTTCTGTTCATTGTGGTGTATACCGTACTAGAAACGATCAGTAAATAAAAAACCACCTCGATAGAGGTGGTTTTTTTTTGTGTGATCTATGTGCGCGGGTATTTATTTCGCACGCTCCTTATAAGAACCGTCTTCTGTATTGATGACGATTTCTTCATCTGTTTTAATGAATAACGGAACAGCAACCTGGGCACCGCCTTCTACTGTCACGGTTTTCATCGCATTGGTTGAAGTATTTCCCTTAACTGCGGGCTCTGCATACGTTACTTTTAGGTTTACCGTGCGTGGGAGTTCTACTGCCATAGCTCTGTTTTCACTGGCATGGAAGAGCACGTAGCACATCATACCGTCCACTAAGAAATCCGGTGCGTTGATGAGGTCTTTAGCAAAGGTGAGCTGCTCGTAGTTTTCAGTGTTCATGAAGTGGTACTCCGAACCGTCGTTGTATAGGAATTGGTATTGACGGTTCTCAACATCGATTGTCTCAATTTTAGCACCAGCCGGGAAAGTGTTATCTAAAACACGACCAGTCTCAAGGTTTTTAATCTTTGTGCGCACGAATGCCGCCCCCTTTCCGGGTTTAACGTGAAGGAATTCTATGATTTGGTACGGCTGTCCATTGAAGTTGATGCACATGCCGTTTTTGATATCTGAAGTACTTGCCATGATAATTTTATTTTTTCAAATATAGCGCAATTTGGTAGCGCAAGGTTTTAGTAATGTTTCTCTAAAAGTAGTTCGTTGGTACAAAACGAGTATTCGTCTTTTTGGTAGTTGCTACCAACAATAACGGTTTTTGATGGTGCAAAGGACTTAATCAATTCTTTATACCATTGGACCCCGTCGGTATCTAAATTGCTTAAGGGTTCATCGAGCAACAAAAGCGGTCTTTCGTTAGCGATAGCCATTAGTAGGCGTACTCGCTGTAACATGCCGGAGCTGAACGTACTGAGCCTTTTGTGATTATGCTGCGCGAGTCCAGCTTTTTCTATCCATTGGGCTTGCTTGAAGCCTTTGGGGAATGGACAAAACTTGGTGTGAAATTCGAGCGATTCTTTTAGGCTAAACATGGGGTTCAACGCTACATAGGGCGCTGCAATTCCTACGTGCAGACCGATCGATTTCGCTGGTATAGTTTTGCCGTCAAATGTAAAAGAAGGTGCTCCTTCGGTGGCTTCGAGCGCGCCACTCACTATTTTAATGAGTGTAGATTTTCCAGATCCATTGGAACCTAATACTACGGTTTTTGATCCCGTTTCAAAGGTGTAGGTGATATCCTGTAAAATATGCTGCCTCCCAAACTTTTTCTGTAATCCGTTCAATACGATCATGGCACTGGAATTACTTTCTGATCAGTCCTCGATCGCTTTGCTCAATGAAGCTAAGGATGCTATCGGCTAGTGGCCGATTCGGATGCGTTTCTTTGATTTGATTCACTGCTTGCGAGATATTCATGCCGCTTTGATACATCGTGCGGTACAGAGTTTGAATCTCGTGGATGTCTTCTTGAGCGAAGTTGCGTCTTTTTAAGCCGACACTATTTACACCTGCATAGGCAAGTGGTTCACCGGCTGCCGTGATGAACGGAGGGACATCTTTACGCACCATAGCGCCACCGCCGATCATGACGTGTGCACCTATTTTTACAAATTGGTGGACGGCGGAGAGTCCAGAAATAATCCCATAATCACCAATCTCAACGTGACCTGCAAGGGCAACGCTATTTACAAGTATGACATGGTTGCCTAGGATACAATCGTGCGCGATGTGCACGTAGGCCATGATAAGACAATCTTTGCCTACAACCGTTTTGCCATATGCTTTGGTACCGCGATTGATGGTGACGCACTCGCGTATGGTGGAACGGTGTCCTATCTCTACCGTGGTGCGCTCTCCCTGGAACTTCAGGTCTTGCGGGATGGCTGAAATTACGGCACCGGGAAAAATTCGGCAATTGGACCCAATGCGCGCACCGTCCATGATGGTAACATTTGGCCCAATCCAGCTGCCTTCACCAATTTCTACATCGGCTGAAATGGTCGTGAACGGACCAATTTCAACTTCAGCGCCAATACGAGCGTCAGGATGGATGGAGGCGAGGGGACTGATCATTTATTTTGTAATCTGAGCCATTAATTCTGCTTCGCTCACCAGCGTGTTTCCTACGAAAGCACGTCCACGCATGTGAACGATACCACGACGTATCGGAGTGATCAGTGAAAGGTCGAAGATGAGCGTATCTCCGGGAACCACTTTCGCTTTGAATTTCACGTTGTCCAATTTCATGAAGAACGTCAAATAATTTTCTGGATCAGGAACAGAACTCAATGCTAAAATACCTCCACATTGTGCCATCGCTTCTATTTGAAGCACACCAGGCATTACAGGAGAACCAGGGAAGTGTCCTACAAAGAACGGCTCGTTCATTGTTACGGCTTTCACACCGACCACACGGTCTTCGGTGAGTTCAATTATTTTATCGACCAATAAAAATGGAGAACGGTGTGGGATCAGACCCATAATGTCCTCAACCGTTTTTACTGGGGGTTGATTAGGATCGTATTTCGGCGCTTTGGGACGGCTTTCTTCTTTTCGAATTTTAGCAGCCAAAGCTTTCGTGAATTCAGCATTTACGCCATGACCTGGCTTAGTAGCAATGATACGTGCCTTTAGTGGGCGCCCCAACAGTGCTAAATCACCTACCACGTCCAATAGTTTATGACGAGCGGCTTCGTTTGAGAAACGTAATTCGATATTGTTAAGGGTACCGCGTTGGGTCACCTGAACATCATCACGACCAAAGGCTGTTTTTAATTTATCGAGGGTCGATGGAGCAATCTCTTGATCCACATAAACGATGGCGTTATTGAGGTCTCCACCTTTAATTAATCCAGCATCGAGTAAGGGTTCGAGCTCGCGAAGGAAGGAGAACGTTCGTGCGCTTGCAATGTCGTCGCGGAAGTTGACCATCTTGTCTAAATGTGCATGTTGCGGACCCAGAACACTGCTTCCGTAATCAATCAATGCACTGACTTCGAATTCATCACTCGGTAAAGCCATGATTTCCGAACCGTCTTCATCTTTAAAAGTGAACGTTTCTTCGAGCACATAGAAGTTCTTTTCGACACTTTGTTCTTCCATACCCGCCTCAAGAATAAGATCAACCAGGGGTGCTGCAGAACCGTCTAGAATAGGGACTTCGCTGCCGTTGAGCTCGACACGTAGGTTATCTATGCCCAATGCATAGAGACTCGCCATAAGGTGTTCTACCGTTCCTACACTGGCATTGCCATTTTGCAAGATGGTTTGACGGTCCGTGCGGTTCACATATTTTGCGAGTGCGGGAACTTCAGCGTTTTCAAGGTCAGTTCGAATGAAAACGATGCCGGTATTTTCGGCACTGGGGATCAAATCTACTTTAACAACTTCACCGGTGTGAAGCGCATTTCCTTCAAAGGATATTGCTTTAGAAAGTGTCTTCTGCATCATAATTTATTTGCCTTGTCGTTTGAAGGCAGCAAAGGATTTCAGGAAGTGCCTGTGCTCGAGCGCAGGCGAGCCAAAGATAGTCTTATTCGATGGAACATCATTCATGACGCCACTCTGGGCGTAAATCTTGACATTATCACCGATGGAGAGGTGGCCTATTATGCCAACCTGACCGCCGATCATACAGTGGTTTCCTATAGTTGTTGAACCTGCGACACCACTCTGGGCCGCAATGACGTTATGTTTTCCGATGACAACATTGTGTGCGATCATACAGAGGTTATCAATTTTAGTGCCTTCTCCAATGCGCGTGGATCCAAGGGCAGCGCGGTCAACGGTGGTATTGGCGCCGATGCTCACATGATCTTCTATGACCACGTTGCCCAATTGTGGAATGCGGTGGTATTTACCTGCTGCATCCGGGGCAAATCCGAAGCCTTCCGAGCCAATGACCACACCGGCTTCTATATTTACATGCGCGCCAATTTTAGTGCCTTTTAAGATTTTAGCACCTACACCAATGTAAGTATGCGGACCAATTTCTACATCTGCCTCAATTACCGCGGCAGTACTTATAATAGCAGTAGAGTCAATTTTCGCTTCAGGAGCAATAATAGCGCTAGAGCTTTGGCCTGAACGCGGATTGAATTGCGCCTCTAACCCACGTAGATGCAGGGCAAACCGGAGATAAGGATCATCGCATTCAATCAAAATAGCCTCGCTATGGATCACTGTTCCGGTCTTCACAAAAATGGCGCTCGCTGCTGTTTTTTCGGCTTGGGCGGCGTATTTCATATTGCTCAAGAAGCATAAATCACCGGCAGTAGCCTCTTCAAGTGTTGCAACACCTGTGATTTTGGTATTTGCATATTCTTGTGGGCAGTGAAGCTCTAGCGGTGCACAGATTTTGCCTAAAGTGATTGCGTCGTGCGTCATAATAAATCTTTGAGTTCACGTGGGAAGCAAATAAAGTGCCGTTCTACCGGTTCACTCAAAGCTTTTATGGTCATTTGATCTGCCGCTTGACTGATGTCGCTGATGTGGCCGTCTTTATAGAGCAGATTGATGTGCCCTTTTTTATTGTTGTAGGCGTGGTTTTTGACTTTCGCCTCAATGTACATGTATTGTTCTTCACCGTGTGAGAAACCGTACTGCGATTTAATGGCCTGCCCAATGCGCGCTGAAACTTCAGGGGCAAAAGGGGCTGCTTGCAATCGTATTTTAAGAAGATTCCGATCGGTAATGCGCTTACTCAGTTCACTCAAGATGGTATCCGAATGGTTGGTCCAATCTTTTATAGCACTCATGACATCGTAATCATCGAGCAAAACAAATTTTTCAAGAACTGCCGGGTTTTCCTCGAACTCATTCCAGGAATAGTCGGCATTTAGAAAATGCTTTAGCGCGATTGTACCTGGTAGAGCAATGCCTTGACTAGCGAGGTGCTTTGCCCGTTTTAAAATGTTGACGAGCATGAATTCTGCACTCAGAACCGTCTTGTGCATGTAGACCTGCCAGTACATTAGACGACGCGCAACGAGGAATTTCTCGACGCTGTAGATGCCCTTTGCGTCTACTACTAATTGGTCGTCTTTAATATTGAGCATGGTGAGCAAACGCTCGCTATTCACACTGCCTTCTGTCACGCCGCTGTAAAAAGAGTCGCGACGTAAATAATCAAGCCTGTCCATATCCAGTTGCGAGGAAATGAGTTGGTGCAGGAAGGATTTAGGGTAGTTATTGGTGAAAATATCAATGGCTAAAGTGAGCGCTCCTTGATGTGCGACGTTCAGCTCCTCCATGATTTTCAAACTTAACGCTTCATGACTCACCCCGGGAATCAATGTGTGTTCGAGCGCGTGAGAAAAAGGACCGTGGCCCACATCGTGAAGTAGAATGGCAATTTTGACGCCCTGTTCCTCTTCATCAGTGATATCATGTCCTTTTTGACGCAACGTATAGATGGCTCGACCCATGAGGTGCATAGCCCCGATAGCGTGGTGAAAACGAGTGTGATAGGCACCAGGATAGACCAGGTAAGTGAGCCCCAACTGTGAGATACGACGCAGACGTTGGAAGTAGGGGTGGTTGATCAGCTTGTAAATAAGCGGATCCTTTATGGTAATAAACCCGTAGATCGGGTCGTTAATGATTTTGTTCTTATTGTTCAAAATGCTCGGTTTTGCCGGTGTGGTAAAAATAGCACAGGTTAGGGGCTATTTGGGGCAGGAATCGCATTACTTTTAACAAGACTAAAACGCTGAATTATGCCAAATATTTTATGGGTTGATGATGAAATAGAAATGCTCAAAGGACATCTGTTGTTTTTGGAGGGCAAAGGCTATTCTGTTGCGACCTGTAATAACGGTGCTGATGCGCTGGATTTGGTTCAAGAAACGGGTTTTGACGCCGTCTTTCTCGATGAAAATATGCCGGGCTTATCGGGTTTAGAGACCTTAGAAAAAATGAAGGATTTACTTCCGGAATTGCCGGTAGTAATGATCACGAAAAGCGAGGAAGAGCAGATCATGGAAATGGCCATTGGGTCGAAGATTGCGGATTACTTGATCAAGCCTGTAAACCCGAATCAGGTGTTGCTGAGCTTGAAGAAAATATTAGACGGGAGACAGTTAGTCTCTCAAGCCGCCACGCGAGGTTACCAGCAAGAGTTTGGCCGATTAACCTTAGACATGCAACAACTGCGCACATGGGAGGAATGGGCTAATTTCTACAAAAAACTCTTGCAGTGGGAGCTTAAATTGGATGAAAGTCCGGAGGAAGGTTTAAAAGGAGTCTTGGCGGCTCAAAAGAAGGAGGCCAACGAGCTCTTTGCCCGATTTATCGCCAACCATTACGAGCAGTGGTTTTCGGAAAGTGACCGACCCATGTTGTCTCATGAATTGGTAGGTAAAGTAGTCGCGCCACAGTTGCGCGATGGTAAAAAGGTGTTTTTCTTGGTTATGGACAACCTGCGTTACGACCAGTGGTTGGCCATCAAACCGTTACTCTCGCCCTTTTTTCATCATAAAGAGGAGGGATTGTACAATAGCATTCTACCCTCTGCAACGCAATATGCGCGCAATGCGCTTTTTGCAGGCATGATGCCTGCGAGCATAAAAGCGTCGTTGCCGCAGTATTGGGTCGAGGAACACGAGGACGGTTCAAAAAACCAATTCGAAAGTGAACTACTGGAGGCGCAATTGGAAAGATTGGGTCTGGGAGATAAAAAATCGGTCTACCAGAAGGTGACAAATCTTCGTGGCGCGAATAAATTATACGACACCATTCATCAGCACAAGAACGCAGATGTACTTACTGTAGTGTACAACTTCGTAGATGCGCTGAGTCATGCGAAAACGGATACTGAGGTGGTGCGGGAATTGGCCAGTGACGACAGTGCCTACCGCCGTTTGGTGAAAACTTGGCTTGAGGGTTCACCGCTCCTGAAAATGCTTCAATGGGCCAGTCAGCAAGGATTTACCGTTGTATTGACTACCGATCATGGAACGGTCAATGTACACCGACCTTCGAAGGTTGTGGGTACGAAGCATCTAACGACCAACCTCCGCTACAAAACGGGCAATGGAATGAGTTACCAGTCTAAACACAGCTTTGTGGTAAAAGACCCGAATGCCATTGGTCTTCCGAAGCAGCACATTGCAGATGAATGCATCTTTGCCTTGAGTGATCTTTTTTATGTGTATCCCAACCGCTACAATCATTTTGTGCAATACTACCGCAATACGTATCAGCACGGTGGGGTATCTTTGGAGGAACTGATTATTCCTTATGCAGTCCTTACCTCTAAATAACGGCTTTCGCTTTTCGCAGGTTGAATTAAAAGACCTTCCGGAATTGGCCCAATTTATTTTGGCGCACAGGGAAAGTGCGGTTACCCTTTTAGAAGCCCCTATGGGCAGTGGTAAAACCACCTTGTGTAATGCAATTTTACAAGCTTGGGGCAGCGAACAGGCGGGATCCTCGCCTACGTTTGCATTGATTGAGGAGTACCATGGCACGAAAGGAAAGTGCTATCATTTAGATGCCTATCGTATTGAAGATGAAGACGAAGCCTATGATATGGGCTTAGAAGAATATTTAGAAGAAGGTTGCCCCATGTGGATTGAATGGGGAGGAAATGTACGATCTTTATTACCGTACGAATTGGGTGTCGTTTACATCCGTGCGGAAAGCGAAGCGTACAGAACGGTTGAGTTTTACCCCCGACTTGCTGTGAACGAAATACAATGGAACCATGAGTGAGTACATTAGTTGGTCAGAGACGGCTTGGGAAACCCAGGAGGAACGTTTGGCGGTAGATGCCAAAAGCGCACAATTGCAAATAGGCTTGCCTAAGGAGCACGCCATGAATGAGCACCGGTTGTTACTCACCCCGGAAAGTGTGCAGCTATTAGTTGCACAGGGTCATGAAATAGTGGTTGAGACGGGTGCGGGAACCCTCGCTGGTTTTCCGGATGCACTTTATGCAAACGCAGGTGCAACAGTAGCTTTAGGTCCTGAAGAGGTTTTTCAATGTGCCATTATCGCGAAAGTTGCACCGCCCACCGTAGCTGAAATTTCAATGATGCGAGGCGGTCAAACCTTGATCAGTGCACTGCAACTGCGGACCCGCAATAGAGCGTATTTTAAATCACTTGCAGATAAAAAAATCACGGCTTTGGCACTGGAAGAAGTGCGTAATTCGGAAGATCAAAGTGCCCTTCGAATGGCCATGAGTGAAATCGCGGGTCAAATGGCCGCGCGCGTAGGCGCTAGCCTACTCGCGGACGGCGCCCATGGCTCCCGTAAAGGAAAATTAATGGGTCCTATACCCGGTGTTGCACCCGCCAGAGTGGTGGTGTTGGGCGCCGGCGTCGCCGGCCTATCGGCCGTGCGCGCGGCCCACGGCATGGGTTCCCAGGTAGTTTTAATGGACAGCAACATCAATCGTCTCCGCGCAGCGCAGGAGCTGAATCCGGCTTTGATTACAGAGGTGATTCAGGAATTGGTTGTGGCCAAAAGATTGAAAAAAGCAGACCTTGTCATTGGTGCCTTGCATCCAGTGAATGGGCGTACGCCTGTAGTGGTTTCTGAAGATGCCATTGCAGCGATGGAGCCGAACAGTGTCATTATAGACATCAGCATTGATAGTGGTGGTTGTTTCGAATCCTCGGAGCTGACCTCTCACGAAAACCCTACGTACGAAAAGCACGGGGTAATTCATTACTGTATTCCTAATATGGCCAGCGCAGTAGGACATACAGCCACCATAGCCTTGAGTAATTTTGTGGCACCTATGTTGTCGACCCTATCTGAACTGGGCGGTGTAGAAGATTGCCTGCATTACGATCTCAACATGCGTGCGGGCTTGTATTTGTACAAAGGCTTGTTGACAAAACGCCATCTTGGAGAGCATTTTGACTTGCCTTTCTCAAACGATGCCCTGTTATTTGGCAACCTCTAATTGACCTAAAAATCCGAACCCGACATGGCCTTTCTCAAGCGATTACTTTTTTACATTTTAGGAATAGGATTAGGCACTTTGATCGTTTTGGCCTTCTTCGGTGAGCGCGATTTCGATTATGCATACGGTCCCAATGCCCGCGTTCGCAAGACCTTTAGGACAAAAGTGGTAGATTCTACACAAATGAACTGGCCAGATTTGAACCTCGCAAAAGACAGCGCATATTTTCATGCGGTGGTGGAAGGCCGTGTGAAATTTGGGGAAAGTGAGCCGCGTAAAGAGCCTTGCGGGAGCTACACCCTTTACTTTTCATGGGAAGCACAACCCTACAGAATGGTTCTAGAAAACTGTCCGGATACGGTTCACATTACGGAACTTAATAGGGTGAAGGACTAACCGTTTTTTCTACGGTCCAATTCCTTCGTAATCAATCCCAATTCACGTCCTGTTTGTCCTTCCACTGAAGTATTCTCTTCGGCGCGTCGAAACAAATACGGTAGCACATCCTTTACGGGCCCAAAAGGCAAGTACTTCGCCACGTTCAGTCCAGAATTCGCTGCATTGAATGAAATGTGATCGCTCATTCCAAAGAGTTGCGCGACATAGACCTTTCGAGAGTCAAATGCGATGCCGTGTTTTTTCATCAGTGTTGCGGCAAGTGCAACGCTATCTTCATTGTGCGTGCCCACTACCACCGCCATATGATCAATATGAGAAAGAATCCATTCTAATGCGGCATTGTAGTCGCGGTCAGTTGCTGCTTTGTTTGGTTGGATTGGATCCTGATAGCCTTTTGATGTCGCTCTTTTGCGCTCTTTTTCCATATAGGCTCCGCGCACAATTTTTACGCCATAAATAAAACCTTCGGCGGTAGCGCGAGCGCAGGCCATTTTTAATTGGTCCAAACGGTCGTGACGGTAGAGCTGCGCGGTATTGTAAACGATAGGCGTTTCCTTATTGTAACGTGCCATGAAGCCAAAAGCAAGTTCATCCACTGCGGGCTGAATCCAACTTTCCTCCGCATCGATCATAACAGGCACATTCAATGTATGGGCCAATTCAAAAATCCGTTCCCATCGTTTCAAAACGCGCGACCAAGCTTCCGATTCTTTTTTGCTCAATTCTTTTCCAAGCGCTACTTTTTCATACCACTCGATGGCACCCACACCAGTCGGTTTAAAAACACCAAAGGGCACACCAGGATTATGCTGGGCAAATCGTATGGTCTCTAGGGTAGTTTCCAGTGTACGGTCAAAATCGGCTTCTTCCGCTTTTCCTTCTACGCTGTAATCTAAGATGGCTTGCACTTTTCCCTCAGCCAATCGATCAATTTGTGGCTGACATTCATCCACACTTTCACCTCCACAGAACTGTCTGAAGACCGTAGCTTTTACGATCCCTTTGATGGGGAGCCTCAATCGAAGCGAGGCTAAAGTGAGTCCCTTTAGGGTCTGAACGACCTGAGGCGAGCTTAATGTGGCAAACAATAATTTGCTTTGGCGCAAATCATTTTTGGTCTTCATTTTAAACGCGACCTCAGTATTGGCGAAATCGATCATGGTCTGTGAATTGGAATTCAAATATAGTGCTCAGAAACCGTACTTTTGAAGTGTGAAAACTTCTCATTCATATCCTTTTTTTGGCCCCAACGGTTACGACGGTTTGGATGCCCTACTTCAGGAATTGGCGCCTTCAAAGACGTTTCTTCTAGTAGACAGTAACACGGTGAATTGCCTTTCTGTTTTTGTACCAAAATTGGCCCAATTGGATGCGGACTTTGAAGTCTTAGAGGTGCCGCCTGGCGAGGAAAGCAAATCGCTCGAAGTGGCTGCAAACCTATGGTCGGTACTTTTGGAATACGGCGCAGATCGGAACAGTCTCATTATCAATGTGGGCGGCGGCGTAGTTTGTGATTTAGGCGCGTTTATCGCAGCCACTTTTAAGCGCGGCATCCCGTTTGTGAATGTCCCTACCTCGCTGTTGGCCATGGTTGACGCATCAGTTGGGGGTAAGAACGGCATCAACTTTGAGGGCTTAAAGAACCAATTAGGCACCTTTACACAACCCAACTTCGTCCTCATTGATCCAGACTTTTTAGCCACTTTACCTCAAGAGGAGTGGGAGAGTGGTCATGCAGAAATGCTGAAACACGCCCTTCTTTCTGGTACTCGATGGTCGGAATTATTGGCGCTCGAAACTGCGACACTCACCCTTCACGATATTGAGCAAAGCGTAGCTTTTAAAGCGGAAATCGTTAAGGAAGATTTTAAGGAAAACGGTAAAAGAAAAATCCTAAACTTAGGCCATACCACGGGTCATGCTTGGGAAAGTTATGCAGCAGTCAGCGGTAATCCATGCACACACGGTGCAGCGGTAATTCAGGGTTTGCATGTCGCTTTAATGCTCAGTGGTTTACAGGACGAGCAACGCGCACTTGCCCAAAGGTATCCTTGGCAAAGGGTAGCGGAGGAAGCCTTGCAGCCGCTTTGGGAGCGTCAACTTCAGGATAAGAAAAACACCCACGGTGAAGTACGTTATGTGCTCCTAGAACAGTTAGCTCGTCCAGTTTGGGACGTTGAAATTACCTTAGAGCGATGGACTGCTACTGTATTGGCATTGAATAGCGCATCCTAGCATGGAAATGGAGCTCCCGAAAATTACCCGGCCCATTCAAGCTGAATTTGAATTGCCACTCAGTAAGAGTATGGCAAATCGCGGTTTATTACTAGCCGCCTTATATCCAGAAATTACACTTACAGGAATCAGTACGGCTAAAGATTCTGTATTTCTAAGTCAAACGTTGGATGCGTACGCGCATGGCGAAGTGCATGTAGGTGCTGGCGGAACAACTTTGCGTTTTGCCACCGCTTATTGGGCCACGCGTGAAGGATCGTCCATCACCTTGAATGGAACTCCGGAATTGAACCAACGTGCCATCGCACCTTTGGTGGATGCGTTGAATGCACTGGGAGGAGCAATTACCTATGCCAACACTCCTAACCAGGCACCCTTGCATATTCAAGGCACAAAACTTCGGGGCGGTGCGCTGCATTTGGGGCATGTGAAAAGCTCACAATTTGTGACTGCCTTAATGCTTATTGCACCAACCATGCGTGATGGATTGCAATTGGAATGGGACAGCGTTGTTTCACAACCGTATCTAGTGATGACTGCTGCCCTACTTCGAAGTGCTGGAATTCCCGTCACTTTGACGAAACACGGGGCAACCATACCTTACGTCGAATCTGTTGATCCTGTTCAATTAGTGATCGAACGCGACTGGTCTGCTGTCGCTTTTTGGTGTGAGGCACTCGCCTTAAGCGAAGGGGGAGAGCTCACCTTTCCCGGATTTATAGATCCAAGCAATCAAGGCGACTCTAAAGTGGTTCACTATTTCGAGCCGCTTGGCATTGCCCATCGGTTCACCGATCAGGGCCTCGTTCTTTCAAAAAAGTCCGTACTCACCCCAGGTCACCTCCATTATAATTTACAGGGTGAGCCCGATCTGGCACAGCCATTAATTATGACCTTACTGCTCAAAAAGATTCCTTTTGAAGTTCACGGTTTGGAGACGCTCCGCGGTAAGGAATGCGATCGAATTGCTGCTATAGCTGAGGTTGCAGCTGTCTTAGGAATTCAACTCAGTACGGGCGAAGCGCATATTAAATGCACCAGTTATCCAGCGGAGTTTACCTCACCGACAGCGCCGTTGGATACGCGTAATGACCATCGTGTTGCAATGTCATTGGCGCCTTTAGCGATCGTATTTCCAATTACGCTTCTGCAACCTTCTGTAGTTGAAAAAAGCTATCCTGATTTTTGGCGCCATTGGACGCAATTGATCTAAAGCAGTTGCGTACCGCCATTCCATACTAAAGCCCTCTTTAAACTGTTCGGTAAAATCGTAGGAAAGGCTCGTACTCCATTTGCCTGTATTGGCTTTGAAATGGTATCCAAAAAAATCGTCATACACACTTTTAGCACCGATAAAACCAGTGGCGACTGGCACAGATAGCCATATTGGGGCTGTTTCCGCATGCACCCAGCCCACAGCGCTTTGAAGTTGCCAATCTCCAATTCTTTTAGAGGAACGTATCGAACCGCCGTACGTCCCATCGTGGAAGTGCAAATCCACAGCGCGGTGCTCCCAGGGTAAGCTCAATCGGTGACGCAGGGTGCCTTCATCGGAGGCTACACATTGATAGCGTAAAAATTCACCTTGCCAATTCACTTTAAACCGACCCTCAAACAACTGCAAGGACCATTGTCCTCGAGCATCCCGCCATTGCATACTAAGAGCAGTATGCAACCGCTCTTCTTTTCGGTGCAGATAGCTCTCAAGCAGTAAGTCGTCTCGCCACCAATTCCAACCCAAGGCTTGTTCCTTTGTGGTAAACTCTCCAAACCAACGATGCGACTTCCACTGCCTTTTAAAATAGGCGGTACCCGCTCCATGTATTTGGCCGAAACCTAAGGTGCTCTCGTGTCCCGTATATTCCAACGCACCACCTATTCCTGTGCCCTCATCGAGGCTGATATATATGCGACCACTTCGGTATTGGCTGCACGCACCCATTCCATTCCTACGCGTTCCGTAGCTACTTACAGTCCCTCTTAATCCTTGTGAAAACTGCTCGCGCGTACTACTCGACCCAAAGCCATTGCTTCCGCTCAGCAAGCCTTCTCCTAGAACTAAGGTGTGCTGACCCATAATCCATTTCGACGTGACGGCACCTTTTTGTTTTATTCCAAAGAACGCCAAAGGTTCAGTCGAGGCGAAGGGTCCGTTTGCTGCGTTCAACACTTTTGATCCGCCCCATTCAAAGTGGTCGTGATTACCGGTGCACTGTATTTTCATTCGAAGTCCGCCACGAAGGCGTCCACTGTAGGTTAATTGACTCTTATTTCTTTTCGGTCGTTCGCGTGAAAAGGCCAAGACCTCCGCTAGATTTTGAATTTCCTGTTTCGATAATCCTGGTAACCCAACGAGTTCTATAGGATCCATAATGTGGCCCATGTATTCCCTATACTCAACAATGGCATATACAGCTTCCTTACTCAAACCGAACCATTGCCACAGGTATTCAGGTGGACAATTATTAATGGTCAATGTATCCAGTACAGTAGACCTTGCAGGCGTCCATTCTTCTAAAAAGGACTGACCGCAAAGGATATTGCAACAGAACAGATACCACCACCATTTCACGGTGTATAGCTGAAAGTGGTAGGACCAAGCAGCTGCGTGTTTCCGATAACTACGCTTACCGTATAGTGATCTTTCAAATAACTGCACCCCATTGCAGAATAGGCACCTTGTTGCACCCAAAACACACCGATTTCGTTATGTACGTAACTTACTTGAGCGTAGAGTGCAGCCGGCAAAAGGTCGTCTCGACACCATCCAGCAGCCACGGACCATTCTTTGGATATGAAATAATAGTGTTCCGCGCGCGCAATGAATTGTCCGCGGTCATATCCCGCAGTTACGCGTAAAATACGCTGTGCATCCGGCTCATAGGAAGCGACCGTATGAACAACAGGGTCAAAGTAGTAGGTGAGGTTTTGAAGTGCCGTGTACCTCAAGCCCAAACTGCTTTCCAGTGTAAGGTTTTCAGTGAATGAAATAGGTGTGCCTAGGAGTAGGCTGTATTGCGAGTAGGCATCTAGATGGGCGATGTCAATAATCGCTTTGCCCTTGTCGTGAAAGATACCCGCAGTAGCACCGTGTTGTGGAAGACCAAAGCTGCGCAGTGCCAAATGCGTCTGGGGTTCGCACGGCCAAAACTGTAGCGGTGTGTAGATGAGGTAATAATAGAGGGCAATATTGGTGAGCATCGTTGGGCGCGTTTCCCAATAAGATGCTATGCCTTGCGGATTAAATCAACTTTTGTCAGCAACTAAAAGTTGTGAACGTCTCAATAATAATTGACCAATTTTATTCTGAAAACAAGAGGTGCGTATTCAGGAACAGTGCTTGCACCTTTCTTTCCATAGCCCAAGCTAGAAGGGAAAGCGACAACAACGGTTCCGCCTTCTCCCGGGATTTTCAATCCTTCTTGAAAACCTCGAACAAATACAGTCATCGGCATATGATTGGAGGCAAACCAACCGTTCGAAAAAATAGTGCTATCGAGTAAATACCCAACGTGCTTGAAACTGACGTCATTCGTGCTATCCGGTATACGATTCACATTTCCAGTATCCACGATGTGATAAAATAAGCCGGACGGAGTTTGGGTAAAATCGAGCCCGGTGGTAGCAACATATGCTTCGATTTCCGCGATCTCACGGTTGAATCGAGCTTCTTCTGTGGTACAAGCCACAAATAGAATGAGCATTAGCAGGAAGGGAAGTGCTTTTTTCATGAGGCGAATTTACGTAAATGATTTTTCAATGAGTTCCAATTTATGCGTTTGAATATGTTTCAAGAATGCTTTTGCAACTGGCGAAAATCGTTTGTTTTTTAACCATGCGAGCCGCCAGGTAGTGGTAATAGGCAAGCCCTTCGTTGGTATGATTTGTAAAATGCCTTCGTTGAGCTCGTTTCTGATGCCGATGATCGGCATGACAGATATACCAAGTCCGGCAATAACAGACTGTTTAACAGCTTCATTGGAGGTAAGACTCATGTTCTTCCTAGGGATAAGGGCGAGTTCTCGCATAAACTTTTCCATGGCTTGACGGGTGGCGGAGCCCTCCTCTCGAAGTAAAAAAAGAAAATCGGTAAATCCCTTCTTCTTGATGATTTGAGCATTTTCTGTATTACTCACGAGAACCAATTCATTGTCCATCAGCGCCTCGGTTTCCAAAGCAATACTGGTTGGCATGACGGATAAAAGTGCAAGGTCATTCGAATTACTTTCAAGGCTTTCGATGACAGCGCTTTTGTTGGTCACATCTAACTTAATATCAACGAACGGATGATCATCTAAAAAGGTTTTGAGCAAGAAAGGCATCACATATTTACCGGTACTTACACAAGAGATATTTAATGTGCCACTAAGCTGCCGTTCATCGAAGCGGTCCAATTGTTCTAAAAGATTCACTTCGTTTAAAATCCGCTCACATTTTTGATGCACATCCTTGCCCAGATCCGTCAAAACGAATTTTTTGCCTTGGTATTGAATCAAGGGATGCTCAAATTGATCTGAAAAAGTTTTGAATTGAATGGAGACTGCCGGTTGGCTGAGGTGAAGCATTGCGGCTGCTTTAGTAAAGCTGAGGCAGTTTGCTATTGCATGATAAACCTCTAATTGACGCAAAGTATACTTCATAATATTTCCTAATGGTAAGTATCAATAAAATAAATAAAAACAAATGAATAATAAGCTTCATTTTTGAACAAATGTTAAGCACATGACTCCTATTAAACTCATTGACAGTAACTACTCTGGCGAAGAAGCCTTGGCGGTAATTCACGAATTAATCTCTGAGAAAATAAATTTCTTAGATCGTAAAATGTTTAGCAATGCGGAACGTGGTCTTCCATTCGAGCATTTCAAAACACGCCGGGATGAATTGAATCGCATTCGCGAAGGACTGAAAGCAGTTACCCCGTTCAATGAGGACGAATCCTACACTATCTCTTGCGAAATTGTAGTTAATAAGGTCGCAGAAAAAAAGACGATTGCCTAATTCTCTCTTGTTTTCACTTTGTGTCAAAAGGCACTAAAGAATCAGAATCCTTTCGCTAACATTGTGTTATGAAAGGATTCTTTTTTTCCATTGGCGTTTTATTCGCTGCTTCTTTACAGGCTCAAATTATACAGCGTTCTCAGGGCTTTCCTGCAGACCCTGTAACTGCGCTTTCGTGGTGCGAGGATACGCTCTATATCGGGACGCAGGGTTCTGGTGTTTTTGTTTTGGTAGAACAGCGTATTTCGCCGTCTCGCCGTTTTAATGAATTTTCGAGATCTGTCGTATACGATTTCGAAAATTGCGAACCGGTGACCAGTGGCACCTTGCAAGCCTATCCTATATCCGTTACTTCACCAGATGGAACCACCTACACTGCTGAAGATGGATTTTTACGTATTCAGTTCACCGATGAAGGGACTAGAATAGACGAACGGCCCTCAGGTATCTGGCATTTCCCGGACCTGCAAATGGCTCCCTATGATACCGGTCTTACTTTTATTCGGAACGGATCGGAGCTCAGTGCCTATGCTCAAAATGATTTGATTGATGTATTTGTTGCAAAAGGGCTGATTTTTGACGTGGCATCGACGCCTTTCGGCCTGCTTTTAAGTACAGAGGCGGGATTATACCGCTGGGAAAAAGGCTGGCAACTGCGCTACGAAGGCCTACCCATTTTTGCTTTTGATGGACCCAGTGTTCGCACCCCCCTGGGTGTTATTGCGTTGGAAAAATTATTAGACAGTAACTGGGCGATGGATGATTTTTCCACTCCGTCTGATCGCACTCCTGCGCCTGAACCCTATTTTGACGTAGATACTATTGGCAACACGTATTATGGTTTTGGACCAAATGGGCTCGAAGTCTTTGATAGCACCGGAGCACTATTTAGTATCACTTCCGCTCGAGGATTACCGGCCATGGGTCCGGGCAGTTATGATGTGGCGCTCAATAATGGAAATTTATTCGTTGCAACCCCAAAGGGATTATGGACGTTCCTTAATGAAGGTAAGCCTAACGATTTACGCGACATTGGGATGCTTTTTTGGCAAAATGGACTGCGAATTGATTCTTTTGAGGATCTGGAGATCGCCCCAACAACCATTGGATTTACCGTCCTACAGCGGAAGGTATCTGCCAGTGAAGTTTATGGTAGATACCGTCTAAATACGGGAGCATGGGAATCTTTTTCTATAGGTGAACGTGTGATCATGGAGCGTCCAGCGCCACTAAATTATACCCTAGAAATTCAAACCAGTACGCGTTTAGATTTTGCTCAGGGAATGAATGCTGAATATGCATTCACAGTGCGCGCACCTTGGTACAAACGTATTTGGCCTTGGGTGGCTATTGTTTTGGGTGCCGCATCCATTTTAGTATTGCGTCAGCGAAAGACTAAAAATCGCTTGGAAGAACGGTTGCAGTTACAAGAACGCTTGGCGGATGCGGAATTGGCCAGCAAGCGCCTGCAAATGAATCCCCATTTTTTATTCAATGCGCTCGATGCGATTTCGAATTTCATCTTTAAAAATGAGCCGAAAGATGCAGTGAAGTACATGGGAAAATTGGCGAAAATGATGCGATTGACACTCGATAGTTCTCGAAGTGAAGCGATGGTATTGGCAGATGAAATGGAGCTGATCAATCAATATTTAGACCTCTGTAAATTGCGATATGGGAATTTTGAAGTGCAGTGGAAAGTGGATGAAGAACTAGATACCTTCGATCATTACGTTCCACCCATGTTGTTGCAGCCTATTGTTGAAAATGCGGTGCAACACGCCTTAAGACCGGTTATGGCAATGGAACAAGAGGCCGTGCTGCGCATTCGAATCATTTTAAATGAAAACAGGCTTTGTATTTCAGTTGAAGATAATGGCCCCGGTATGCCGACGGAAGTCACGTCCTCTGGTAGTCATGGGTTATCCATCATTGGGGAACGACTGGATTTATTAAGTAGGAAGCACGGTCAAACTTTTGAAAAACGCATTGAACCACTTGCCGAAACCACTTTATCTACTGGAACCTGTGTTTCACTCATTTTACCCTCTGATTTTGGGCATTAAATAGTAAGTTAGAAGTATAATACGCCCCCATGAAAGCACTCTTGTTAGACGATGAACGTCCTGTTTTGGAATCCCTAGAGGGAAAACTTAAATTATTCTGCCCGGAAGTGGAAGTTGTTGCGGCTTGCCAAAGTGTTGATGAGGCGATCGCGGTGCTGAACGAGGAGGATATTGATCTACTCTTTTTAGACGTGAACTTAAACGGCGAGTCGGGTTTTGATTTATTAGAAAAAGCAAAAGGGACCGATTTTCCTTCCCTGATTTTCACAACTGCGCACGATGAATTCGCAATACAAGCCATCAAGCATGCCGCGTTGGATTACTTATTAAAACCCATTGATGCAGAAGATCTTGTAAAAGCTGTTCGTAAAGCGGGTACTAGAATTTCACCGGAACAGGCGGCAGTTGCGGAAATAGCGAGTAAGGGCGCACCGAAAAAATTGGTCATCCCTACGACAGAGGGAATGCACATTCTCAATGTCAGTGAGATTGTACGTTGCGAAAGCAGTTCAAATTATACGCAGTTCTTCCTCAAGAATAAAACCTCAGTGTTGGCTTCAAAAACCATGAAGGAATATGAGACTTTATTGCGTCCGGCGGGTTTCGAACGCGTACATAAAAGTCATTTGGTTAATCTAGAAATGATTGCTCGTTACGTCAGCGCCGATGGTGGATACCTCTTACTAACGGAAGGCTCAACGGTGCCGGTAAGTAACCGTAAAAAAGAAATTCTCGTGCAGCATTTGAAGCGTCTCTAAATGCCCGCTCAATATGCACTTGTATACTATTTAGGTAGCACTATTCTAGGCAGTTTTATTCTGTCGTTTCTCGTTCTTTTAGGAGTTAATATTCCCAATGGCACCCTTTATTTTGATGGTTTAGGGATGGTGCTGTTGTTGAGTTGCTTAATTGCAATGATTGGCTCTCTGCCTTTTCATGCGTGGTTGAATTGGGTATGGTACAAAAGAGTAGCTACTCAGCCATACGAAGATTTTTTCAAATCATTTCTTCGAAAATATTGGGTGGGGAGTACGCTCTGCCTTGTAGTACTTTACGTCGGGTATGTCGTATATTTTCTTTTCAAGATCCGAGAGAACGGCGGCAAAACAAGCACGTTTTTCAGTGTTATGGAGTTACTACCATTCTTTATCCTCTGGACCTCCTATGTCCCCTTAGGATGGTGGATTATAAGACGATTGAAAGAAGCGATGCAGCCTACTGAAACGGACGTTTAATACGCCACCATAATCTTTTGTACCAAGGTGCTGTGACGATCACTACATCACCCAAAAGCATCATGTTTTCTTCATCAAAGCCTAAATCATCGGTCAGTTGTTCGAAGGTTTGTGGTGTCAATGGTGGGTCAAAAGATTTTCGAATGTTAGTGTATCCGATGTAGCTCACTGTAATAGCATCAACAGGATGCTGCGCTATGATGGCTTCTCGAACCCCGAAATAGCCGTCAAAATCTGTAGTCCCAGCATAAATCATTGCTCCTTGCGACCACAATTGCACATTGGCAAAGGGAATAGCTTCTCCTGTTCTGTTTTCGTATACCCTTCCTTTAAGAATAACCTCTTGCGGGTAAAGGTTGACTTGCTGCTCGTAATTCGAGGGGATTTCTACCATAGCCGGCGCTGAGGTTTGTGCCATGGCCGGGGTGCTCATCGAAAGGACTGCTGCCGCTGCAATGCCCATGGGTACGCGTTTTTCTTTTGGCTGGGAGATCAGACGATTGAGTTGATCGGGGCGGAATTGACCACAGATCTTGTCCTCTTTCTGATACGCCTTCCATATTTCCTTATCCGAGGACTGCGTGAAGTCTACGATGCATTTTTCGCATACATCGCAATGACGACCACCTGAAACTGGGGTCATCTTTTGCCAGCTTTCACCGCACGGCTCTGGGATGGAAATGTTGATGGGGCTTCGCATACCTAAAAGGTAGCGAAAATTGTGCCTTATTTAGCGTATTTGGCTTTCACCTCTTCAGCACCTTTAAGTACCTTTTCTTTCAGGCTTTCTTTGTAGGCTACAATGCGCTCTAAAACCGCCGCATCCGACGATCCCACAATCTGTGCCGCAAGGATGCCAGCGTTCTTCGCACCGTCCAGTGCTACAGTAGCTACTGGCACACCGCCTGGCATTTGAAGGATTGAAAGTACGCTGTCCCAGCCGTCAATAGAATTTGAGCTGTGAACGGGAACCCCTATGACCGGAAGTGGACTTACTGAAGCAACCATACCTGGAAGGTGTGCTGCGCCGCCGGCTCCGGCAATGATGGCTTTAATGCCTCTTTTGTGCGCATTTTGACCGTAATCCATAAGCTTCTCAGGCGTGCGGTGCGCGCTGACGATATCTACTTCATAGGCAAGACCTAATTCGTCCAATACATCGATAGCTTGTTGCATAACTGGCAGGTCTGAAGTGCTGCCCATAATGATTCCGATCATACCTATTTGCTTTTGACCAATATACTATTCTTTGCCCACTCCGCGCGCTTGCGGGCTTCATCTCTATTTTTTGCCACTACCGTGACGTGTCCCATTTTACGAAATGGTCGGGTTTGTGCCTTACCGTAGATATGGATGTTTACACCCGGTTCACTGAGTAATTCGTCGTAACCTTCATAGACAACATCACCATTGAAGCCTTCTGCTCCGACTAGATTTGCCATGACTCCCGCGGCCTTGAGCTCTGTTGAACCTAAGGGAAGGTTAAGTACGGCGCGGACGTGTTGTTCGAATTGGCTCGTATAGCAAGCCTCTATGGTGTGATGTCCGCTATTATGTGGACGTGGAGCTACTTCATTCACGAGGATAGCACCGTCTTTAGTGACGAACAATTCAACGGCTAATAATCCGCAGATATCATACGCCTCAGCCGTTTGTATGGCAATTTCTTTTGCCTTTTGTTGCAGTTCATCAGAAAGAACGCTCGGGCATAGGACGTATTCGACCTGATTCGCGGTGGGATGAAACTCTTGATCGGCGACAGGGAAGGTCTTCACCTCGCCGTTTTCGTTGCGAGCGACAATAACACTTACTTCAAGTTCAAAGTCCACAAAAGCTTCGAGCATGCCCGGGGCATCTGGGATAAGTGCTTTATCGGCTTCCTCTCGACATACGACGACACCAAAGCCATCGTATCCTCCTGTTGCAGCCTTCCAAACGAAGGGCAATGGCCAGCGCTCTTGGGCAGCTTCAAAACCGGCTCTTCCAGCCACCATCTCAAAGCGTGAGGTTGGGATATTGTGATCGGCGTAAAATTGTTTTTGCTTGGTCTTATCTTGAATGAGTTCCAGGCTATCCGGATTTGGGTGTACTTTTTTTCCTTGTGCACGAAGATCGCGTAAGGCTTGTACATTGACGGCTTCAATCTCGATACAAACGGTATCGCAATCTGCGGCAAAAGCCATAACGGTATCGTAATCTTGAAGCGAACCCACGGTGAACGCATTGGCGCCAAACTGCCCTGGAGCATCAGGACTGGGGTCCAGCACTTTGGTTTTGATATCAAATTTTCGGGTGGTATAGAGCATCATTTTGCCCAATTGACCGCCACCTAGAATTCCTAAGGTATAGTTCGTTGAAAAGATATTCTTCGCCATGTGCGCCAAAACTTTAGCGCAAAGGTAACTAATCTATACGCTCCACGCGGGCGACAAGCGGTATGGTGTATTGCTTTTTCGTACCCAGTTCCGTCACTAATGCCCGAGTCCGTCGTTTTTCATCGTACCGGAAGTGTCGCCCTTTGAAGGTAAACTGCGCTCCCGCTCCGAGACTCTGAAGTAAAAGGTCTGTGGATTCGTCTAAAATTAATAAGGTTTGTTGGAGGTGTGGATCAGCGCCCACAGCTGCCTTTGGACTTTTTGCATGCTTTAAAAGTGCACGACTATAGTTTTCAGGCCACGCTTGGTGCTGTGCCAATTCTATCAGCATTTCACGAAAAATAGCTTTCCATTCCTTACCGTGTGGTGCGGCGCGACGACCGTATTTTTCCCAAGCAATCAAATGCGCGATTTCATGAGTCAGTGTCGTTAAAAATTGAAAGGGTCCCAAGTCGGCATTCATAGTAATGCGAGCGATTTGCCCGAGGCGTGGCGGACGGAAGTCTCCCAATTTAGACTTTCGCGGTCTCGAGATAGCGATTTGATAATTTAAACCTTCAAGCCACTTTGAAAACAGGGGCTCGTAATCACCCGCGGGCAGGTAGGGAAGGAGATCATCGAATTGGGCCATTAACCCTTTGCACTTTGAGATTCAATCTGTTGAGAGAATGATGGGCAGTCGCAATCTCTTGCGCTCCCGCAGCTGCTTAAAAGTAGGCCGACGAAGACCAAACAAATCGCGATAAATTGCTTCATAGGAATGAGTTTCTCCTTCAAAGAAACTGTAAATTAGCCATATGATCACGAACTTTTTTGAAGGAATTGGTGCTTATGCGCTTTTAATGACGAAAGTCTTTAGACGCCCGGACCGCTGGAAACTTTTTTACCGCGCATTGGTGAAGGAAATTCAGTTGCTTGGACTGGACTCCATAGGTATTGTGGTTATTCTTTCAGTCTTCATGGGCGGCGTTGTCACCATACAGACGGCCTTTCAGTTGAGTGATGATCCGTTAATACCCACCTACTATATTGCGATGGCAACGCGTGAATCCATTACGCTCGAGTTTAGCCCGACAGTGGTAAGTTTAATTCTCGCCGGAAAAGTAGGCTCAAACGTAGCTTCGAGTCTAGGAACCATGCGCGTAAGCGAGCAGATTGATGCGCTCGAAGTAATGGGGGTAAATAGCGCTAGTTTTTTAATTCTCCCTAAGATTGTCGCCCAGTTACTATTCAATCCAATCCTCATCATCATGTCCCTATTCTTAGGTTTATGGGGTGGAGCAATGGCTGGGGATTTGTTAGGCTTAGTTCCATTTGAAGAAAGCGTGATGGGATACAGATTAGAGTTTATCCCCTTCGAAAACGCATTCTACGCACTCATCAAGACCGTAGTTTTCGCCTTTATCATAGGCTCGGTAAGCGCCTACAGCGGTTATACCGTAAAGGGCGGTGCCGTGGAAGTGGGTGTAGCGAGCACGAATGCGGTAGTGCGCTCATGTCTTGCCATTATTTTGGCCAATTATTTACTTACTGATCTCATCCTCACCTCATGATCCAAGCAAAGGGCATTATCAAGAGCTTCGGTGAGAATCACGTGTTAAAGGGCGTGGATGTCGATTTTTACCCCGGAAAAACGAACCTAATCATTGGTCGGTCCGGCTCGGGTAAAACCGTATTCTTAAAAACCATTTTGGGTTTATTTGAGCCTGATGGCGGAAGCATTCATTACGGCGATGAGGTGTTGGGCGAAATGTCAAAACAACGCCGCAAAACCTTACGCCAAGAGATTGGCATGGTCTTTCAAGGCGGTGCCCTGTTCGACAGTATGTCGGTCGCGGAAAATATACGATTCCCTTTAGAGATGTTCTCTGCAATGACGGAGCACGAAAAAGATGCACGCGTAAAATTTGTGATGGATCGTGTGCGATTAGAAGGTGCGGATCAATTATTCCCAAGTGAAATAAGTGGCGGGATGCAAAAGCGCGTATCTATTGCACGCGCAATATCCATGAATCCTAACTACCTGTTCTGTGATGAGCCCAATTCAGGTTTAGATCCAGAAACAGCCATAGTAATCGATCAACTTATTCAAGAGATTACCCATGAGTTTGGCATGACTACCATTGTGAATACCCACGATATGAATTCGGTCTTAGAAATAGGGGATCACGTGGTATTTATGAAGGAAGGTCATAAGGTATGGGAAGGGACTAATGATGAGGTATTGGGCAGCACCAATGCCGATGTAGAAGATTATGTTTTCAAGAGCAAGCTCTTTAAACAGGTGCGTACGGCACTAAGAAAATAAGAACCGTTTTTTAGCTTAAAAGTAAAAGCCCGGATGCATGCGCATCCGGGCTTTTGGGTTTTGTGTGTTAAGCGAGTGAGGTTATTTGATAGAGATACGCTCTACTGTGTTTACACCTTCACCTTCAACAGTTAGGATGTACATACCTTTTGCTTTGTTGCTTAGGTTGATCATTTTGCGCTCACCGGCTACGAAGTTTTCGTTCGAACGGTAAACGATTTGACCCAATACATCTACTACCGTTACAGTAGCTGCAGCATTTGCGTTCAATTCTACATTAACCACACCATTAGATGGGTTAGGGAAAACTGAAACCTCAGTAGCGGCAAGTTCATCTACGCCGATAGAAGAGGTTCCGCTTGCACGCAACCAGATCAAATGCGAGTACAACATGTTGATGCTCGTTTGATCGTTTCTCCATGAAGAAGTTCCTGCGTGAGCTCCGTAGCGAGTTTCAGAGAACAAGAAGTTCGAACAGTTTGTAGAAGTGCTGTCGTAATCTTGGATGAAGTACCCTTGTGGTGCAGATGTGTTGCCTTCTCTGTAGTAGTAGAAGTAGAAAGGATTGATATCACCAGATAAGTCCTGGTAGTTGATCGTATCCGTTGTAGTCAAACTATCTGGAATGTATTGAACGAATACACCCAAAAGTTCATCACCTGACATGGTGAAGCCACCGTTTGGTACTTCAACACCTACTACAGCTACAGACGTATCGTTTTCACTAAGTGTGTAGTCCACAGTAACCGTTGTAGTTGCAGTTGGGCCACCTTGAACACCGTGAGATGAGCTACCTGCATAGGCCATAGTCTTAGCAGTAGCTTGTACTGTAGGATCTAAGGCTGCAAAGTATGCTGCGGGGTATTGTACACCAGAGAAAGGTGCAGAGAAACCGTTAGCTCCTTTGAAGATGGTGAAACGGATTTTGTCGTTACGGTTGGCTTGGTAGATTTCGTAGCCACCGACAACGAACAAAGAATCAATCGTTACCTGATCGCCTTCGTCGAATTCATTATCGCCCCAACCATAGTAGTTGAAGTCATAAGTTGCACCTACTGCGTGGTTGTATGAATTTCCGGCCGTTCCGTCAGAATATACAATCACTGTAGATGAATCTGGAGTCGTTGTAATGGCACCCAACGTCATATCTGAGCTGTAATACTGGTACAAGAAATCCGTGTAATCGTAGAGATCGTCTACGGCACCACCTCTTTTCAAGATGATGTCTTCAATTTTTTCTTTAGCAGCCGTTGAAACTGGCAATTCCGCTTGCATCAAACGCGCATTCGCAGCGTCTTGACCCATTGCGTTAAAACCAAAAGCTACTGCAGCAAGGAGTAGAACTTTTTTCATAAATGTTTCTTTCAAGTGAATTTTACGTGAACAAGATACGTAATGAAAACAATAATTTAAACTTTACGCACCATCATAATTCCATCGCGGGCACTAAGAATTACTTGTTCCACTCTGGAGTCATTAGCAACGTGCTGATTCAACGCTAAAATTGCTTTCGTGTCTTTATCATTTTTTGCGACAGGCTCAGCGACTTTTCCGCTCCACAAAATATTGTCAATCAGCATGATGGCATTTGATGGCATCAGGGGTATGAGCTGTTCGTAATAGGTCAGTAATCCCGCCTTATCCGCATCAAGGAAAATGAGCTCCCAAGGCCTATGAAGCGTCTCGAGGACCAGCGCTGCAGGACCGATGTGTAAATGCATCTGGTCGTATTTCGGATGCTTAACCCAATATTTCTGGATAATGGATTCCAATTCTTCATTGATTTCAACCGCATGGAATTCGCCATCTTCCTGGAGCCCTTCAACTAAAAAATGCGAGGCATACCCCGTGAATGTCCCTACTTCCAAAAGGTATTTCGGGCGCTTCATCATCGAGAATTGCTTCAAGATTTGTCCTTGAACGTGACCGCTGAGCATTCTGGGCATAATCACTTTTACCCAAGTTTCACGCTCTAATTCATCCAAATATTCCGGTGCTTTGGTAGTGTGAGCACTGATGTACTCTTGAAGATCGTCGCTAAGGAACTCCATGAATTACTGTTTTTTATAAATCAATTCAAAGGCTTTATCGGGAACGAGATAGGCATTGGCCACATCCTGAAGCTGTTCGGCGGTAATGGCCTGTATTTTTGATGCAACCGTCTCAAAATCATTAACCCGTCCAAAGTGTAAAAGGGCACGAGCAGCGCCAACGGCTGAATTGAGTCCATTGTCTTCGCTCATGGCCATTTGACCTAAAAATTGCTTTTTTGCCTTACTCATTTGCAAGGTACCCAACTTTGTATCTCGAAGTTTTGCTACTTCTTTTGCCACGAGTGCGGCAGCTTTTTCGGTTTGTTGTGGATCACAACCGAGGTATATACCCATCATCCCGACATCACTGTAGAGGTTGAGGTAACTTTCAATATTGTATGCTATGCCGTGCTTTTCTCTGATATTTAAACCGAGCCTGCTGTTCATGGCAGGTCCACCCAGTATATTATTTAGCAAAGACAGGCTGCGACGATCATGGCCATGAATGCCGCAGGTTCTCCATCCCACCATATAATGGTCTTGAAATTGCGCAAGATTCTCTACAACACGATCGGGCTGGCCATCGCCTTTGAAGGTGTTTTCCCAATTCGAATCTGCAAACTGAAAGCCGGCGAAAAGTTCGGCAACCGTGCGCTCAACGCGTTCGCCACCGAAGGGTCCTACCACGGCCAACTTAATGCGATTTGCAGTGTAGGTTCGCGATTGAAATTCAAGAATATCTGCACGCGAGAGTCCGTCTACACTTTCTGGAGTGCCTAAGATGTTCCTCCCCAAAGGGTCGCCTCTGAAAATATGGTCTTCGAAATCGTCGAAAATGCTTTCGCCAGGTGCGTCTTTGTAACTGGAGATTTCATCTTTGATGACTTCTTTTTCCTTTTCTAATTCTTTTTCAGGGAAGGTGCTGTTAGCGAGAACATCGTAAAGCAATTCTAGCGCTCTACGAAAATCAGTTTTTAAGAAACTGGCATGTATAATCGTCTCCTCTTTAGTAGTATATGCGTTGAGCTCGCCACCTACATCGTCTAATCGCGATAGGATGTGATAGGCCTTTCTTTTGGAAGTGCCTTTGAACAGATTGTGTTCGAGAAAATGCGCAAGACCTTGTTGGTGGTCCAATTCATCTCTAGCCCCAGCACGAATAGCCACCACTACGTGTGCTACACTGCTGCGTTGTGCTTGAAACGAACATTGAAGACCGTTCTCAAGTGTGAAAATGCGTTGTGTTGTCGTCATTATTTTTCGTCGATGACTTCAAGAATAGTTCTGAAGGCAAGTGCGTGCGTCCCCCACGCTTTCTCCGTTTTCTTGCGCAGTTCTGGCCCGTACATCTGCATGTACAGCTTAATACTTTCAAGATCTGCGGCTCTGTACTGAATGCTGTAGCTCGGATTATCTTGTTCTTGTTCGGGAAAGACTTGTGTAAAAAGAAAACTTCTGAACATTCCGGTATCCATGACTTCGGGAATATGTTCCTTAACCATCCACTCCTTCCATTTTGCTTCGATGGATTGATCGACTACGACAGTAACATTGTAAATGTGTTGGCTCATAGTGCTAAGGTACGATACATGGTTCTAGCTTGTTCAAAATATAATCCCGCAGGATAGTTGAGCAAATACTGCTCAAGGGCCAATTGGGCCTCACTCTGCTTAAGTTCGAAGCGACACATGGCGGCGAAAAAGAGCGCATCTTCTTTCCACATGCCTTCTCCAGCGGCTTGTTGCACAAGCGAGAATTCAGCAAGAGCAGCTTCCCACTGTGCCCCGTCAAGGTAGAGCTTGCCCAACTTTAAACAAACATCGTCATAGAGTTCATGAGCAATCAAGACCTTTTTTAACGCTTTATATTTTTCAATGGCTTTGCTTGTTTTTCCTTGGGCTTCCAGGAGCATGGGAATACGAATGAGTCCGAGCCCTTCCATCAAGGTATCGTCAACAGAATTGGCACTGATCATTAATGCGTTTTCTAAAGCGTCATTTGCAATGGATTTACTGGTGCTCTGTAAAAGGACTTCAAGTTGTGTTTTCGCCCATGGAATGTCACCGCCGTAAAAGGCACACATGGCTTTTTTTAATCGGGCCATATCGCCTTCATCTGAATCTTCGAGCAACGTCTCAGCCCGAGCAAATTCCATTAGGGCATCATCAAAATAGCCCAGTCGGAGATTTGCTTCGCCTTGGCTGAGGTGGGTAAGACCACGTTGAAACTTTCGTGGGTAGCGCTCGCGCAATTGGGTTAAAGTAGATTCGAATTCGAGCAAAGATTGAAGGCTATCCGCGGGCACCTTGCCCTGTTCAAAGAGAAAAGTTGCCCGGTAGCGTTCCCATTCAAAACAGGCTTCACAAATACCTATTGGATAGCGATCCGATAGGGCAGAAATGGCCTCGATATTTTTAGTTTTTTCGTAGCATTTACCCAATTCCAGCAGGACACTGTTCGTCCCGCGTTGCTGCATTAAAGCGGTCTTTTGGGTCAACAAGAATTGACCAATAGCTACTGCTATAGCATCGTCATTCGATTCTCGCGCCTCACGCATCAACTGTAAAAAGGGCTGAATAGACGCGTTTCCGTCGTAGTTAGAACGCATGAAGGTAAAGGCACGATCAAAATCACCTTCTTGCCTCAGGACAAAGAGCAACAACTGTTCGACAAGGGGATCGGACGATTTCTTGATTGCAGCATAGAGTACTTTCTTAATGGCTGAATTGTGTACCCCATTAGGATCCTTGCTCAAATTATTGGCAATACGCATTTTGATACTACTGAGGTAGCCGCTGTTCTGTCTTGCCGCGAGAATATAAGCCTCGTATTGTGCTTCGTATTGTCCTAGCTGTGCGTGCAATTGCCCTCTTTCAAAAGCGGTGCGAACATTGGGCTGTGCGGCTTCTGCGATGAGGTACAGCCCAATCGCTTCTTCGATGTAATTGTATTTTTCCAGTTGTTGTGCGCTTGCCCGGACGGAGAACGGATTGTTTCGGGTGAGGTTTTCGAGCACACTAAAATCTGGACCGCGCCTCTCTAGGGTTTGGCTAAAATGCCAGTAGTCCACATAATAAGCCGGTTTAGATTGCCCATAGGCCCTGCTTTGTTTACGGGCCAATTTAAAAACCTTACCGGTATCCTCTAGCACCAAATACGCTTCAAGGAGTTTTTCATAAGCAGGTCCCACCGGATTTTGAGAATGCAGGTCTTCAAGACAAGCCGCAGCGGCATCAAACTGCCTTTTGATCAATAAACTGTCACAGTCTGACAGACCGTTTTGCCCCAAACTAAGAAGGGGAATGAGAAAAATAAAAAGTGGTCTAACGAATCGCATCGGGCTCCAAGATAAAGCCTTTTAAGGAGTCTAATTGTAGCACCAAGGTATCGTATGCTCTTAGGCAACTGAAACAACCCCCATAGCTTTTATTCATTGTGCGGTCAAGATCGCGCAAAAGCATGGCCTCCTGATTGTAATACCCAATAGCAGTGGTGCTGTCGAGGTGACCTTTGAGAACATCGTGCCTCAAATTCGATAGCCTTTCGCGGTGCTTCTCAGGATTTAAATCTTTGGCCGTTCGAACCCGATTTAAATATTTAGTGCAGTTTTTCATGGTCTCAAGAGGACCCGTATACATGGACTTAGAAACATTCAGTCGTGCCATCTCATCCAGTTGTTCCAAGAAGAAAATTTGGTGTGCTCCCAAAACGTCGGAAGCAGCAGCTACCTGCTCAGCATCAGTACTCGCGATAACCTGTTCATGGCTTTTGGCCAAAACAATCATGGAATCCAAACGGCTGCCCATCTCGATTTGCCAAGGCTCTTTTGTACAACTGATCACAAAGAGGCTTAACGTGCAAAACAAAAGCAGTTTTTGCATGGACTAAGCGATTTTGTCGAATCCAGTATACGGAACGAGCGCGGCAGGAATTCGAATACCATCCTCTTGTTGGTGATTCTCCAGAAGGGCAGCTAAAACGCGCGGTAAGGCCATAGCAGATCCGTTGAGGGTATGACACAATTGGCTCTTGCCCTCTTCATCCTTGAAGCGCAATTTTAAGCGGTTCGCTTGGAAGGTTTCGAAATTAGAAACACTACTCACTTCAAGCCAGCGCTCTTGTGCCGCACTGTATACCTCAAAATCATAAGTGAGCGCTGAGGTGAATCCAGCATCGCCGCCACAAAGACGTAAAATTCTGTACGGAAGTTCAAGCTTCTCTAAGAGTCCGGCAACATGCGCAACCATTTCATCGAGCAATCCATAGCTCTTATCTGGGTGAGTAATGCTGACAATTTCAACTTTATCAAACTGGTGCAACCGGTTTAATCCGCGAACATCCTTTCCGTACGATCCTGCTTCACGTCTAAAACAAGGGGTGTAACCGGTACTTTTTATGGGAAACTCTTTCGCATTTACGATCTCATCACGGAACATGTTCGTCACAGGCACCTCTGCTGTAGGTATGGCGTAGAGGCCGTCTAACGGCATTTCGTACATCTGTCCTTCCTTATCTGGGAGCTGACCTGTCCCGTATCCGGAAGCGGCATTTACAAAGTGCGGTACTTGGTATTCCGTGTAGCCCGCTGCTCTATTTTCATCCAAAAAGAAGTTAATCATTGCACGTTGCAAGCGAGCACCATGATTTTTATAGACTGGGAAACCAGCACCGGTAATCTTTACGCCCAATTCAAAATCGATCAAATCATACTGATCTGCAAGATCCCAATGCGGTTTAGCACCGTCGTGTAACGTTGGGATGGTTCCGACGCGTTTGATTTCTTCATTGTCGTTTTCATCGCGACCCGTCTTCACACTGGAATGCGGAACATTAGGTAAGCTCAACAGGAGGTCGTGCTCTTCAGTGGCAATCAACTGTACACGATCACTGAGTTCCTTAATAGCTTCTTTCAGCGTACCCGTCTCTTCTTTCAGGGCATTGGCTTCCTGCGCACGACCACTCTTGAATAATTCCCCAATTTCTTTGGAGAGCCCATTCAGGCGGTGCTGATTTTCCTCCATTTCGTGGCGAATGGCGCGACGCTTTGCGTCCAATTCGATCAGTGCATGTACGGTTTCGCTTGCATCGATACCGCGTTTTTTAAGGCCTTCAATAATGGCCTCCGGCTCCTGTCTGATTCGCTGAATTTGCAGCATGGTATTCTAGGTTTAGGCATCTACCGCAATCACGCGGTCGATCTCCGGTACATATTTTTTAATGGTCGTTTCAATACCTCCTTTGAGGGTAAAATCACTGACTTTACAACCTACACAGGCGCCGTGAAACTTCACTTTTACCGTGGTTCCTTCGATGCCCTCTAAAGTGACGTCCCCGCCGTCATTTGCGAGGAATGGTCTCACTTCGTCTAAAGCTTTTTCTATGCGTTCGTTTAGGTCACTCACGGTGGTGTATTTATTTTTTAGGTGAACAGCCGGCCATGGTTGTGATCCGGACTATTTCTGTTGGCGGCAAGTTCTCATTGCGCTGCGCCACTTCTGCTACAATATTACGAGCGATTTCTTCAAATGCCAACGGGATGTTCGTCCCCTCTTGCAATGCTGCAGGGCGTCCCACATCTCCGGCCTCACGAATACTTTGTATAAGCGGAAGTTCGCCGAGGAAAGGTACATCTAATTGGCTCGCGAGATCCTTTGCGCCTTCTTTTCCAAACAAATAATACTTATTCTCGGGTAATTCAGGCGGAGAGAAGAAACTCATATTTTCGAGAATACCCAAAACAGGCACATTGATTTGATCCATTTGGAACATGGCAACTCCCTTTCTAGCATCGGCCAGGGCTACTTTCTGTGGCGTACTCACCACTACGGCACCCGTAACGGGCATGTTTTGAACCATGCTTAGGTGAATATCCCCTGTACCTGGAGGTAAATCAATCAATAAAAAATCCAATTCATTCCAATGCGTATCGTGGATCATTTGAGTCAATGCTTTCGTGGCCATAGGACCTCTCCAGACCACGGCTTGATCGGTATTCGCGAAGAAACCGATGGACATGATTTTAATTCCGTAGGCTTCTACCGGGCCCATTTTCGATTTGCCGTCCACGTGCACCGTCATGGGTTTTGCATGCTGCACGTCGAACATCAATGGAGCGGAAGGTCCGTAGATATCGGCATCAATCAATCCTACTTTAAAGCCCATTTGGCGTAAACTGATCGCGAGATTTGCCGTCACTGTACTTTTTCCAACGCCTCCTTTACCAGATGCAATGGCAATAATATTTTGAACACCAGGTATAGGAGCACCTTTGATTACATTCGCGGCAGTTTCCTTAGACTTCTCACTTACGGTGACATTCACTACAACCTTCGCTTTTTCAGCGACTTGATCATGAATGGCCTTCATAATATCTACCTCCAGTTTCTTTTTTGCCTGAAGGGTTGGGCTCATGCTTTCAGCATCTACAATCACCTCATCGCCGAAGATTTGAATATTTCGAACCAAATCTGCTGCGACAATATTGCTTTCAGTACTATTGCCTACACTTTCCAGCGCTTTTAGAATATCTCCTTTTTTCATTGAGGTAAGAATTGAGTTGCAAAAGTAATAACCACTAACTTCACACTACGTTCATTTCTATGGATTCTAAGAATACATTGTTGATTACTGGTGCGACTGGCCAATTAGGCGCCTTTCTCCTCGCAGAATTGCTGGGTTGGGGGCAAAGTCCTGCATATTCTGGTGCAATCCTGTGTGCGAAGCGTCCTGCATCTTCTTTTGACCAGCTTGAATACGTAGCATCGTTTTACGGTCAACCGTCAAAGGCATATTTGAATCCACAGGTGCATTTTGTCGATTTGGATTTAGGCTATGGTGCTGGTTCAGCGGAGTGGCTTTCGGACTATTGTAAAAAGGAGCAACTCCCTCAGGTACATTCCGTCATTCATGCGGCAGCCGTCATAGATATAACTCCATCGGTGCGAGGCGGAAATAAAAATGAGCAGATCACTGCAGAGATGCTCCACTTAGCTGAGGCATTGGGTGTGGAGCACTTTACACACGTCTCAAGCATAGCCGTTATGGGAGGAAATGCACCTTTGGGCCAAATCGAATATTTGGAGCCTCAAGATTTTCAGCCGACTAAAAAGAAAGTGGGATTGGGTTCTTATGCGAAAAGTAAAATCTTTTCGGAGCTTCAAGTTTGGCGAGCGCAGCAAGAAGGTTTGTCGACGACAGTAGTTCGGCCGGGTGTGATATTAGGTGTCGGTCCTTTACACCGAGCGCCTCAAGAGTTATGGAAGCGCTTGTGGAAAGGAACCTTGCCTTTTGCAACCGACGGTTGTTCTGGAGTGGTGGATGTGCGTGATGTTGCGGCTATTGTATATGCAGCTCATGAATCAAAGACGGAAGGACCGGTGGTCGCCGTAGCAGAACATCCTACTTTTTATGAGCTCTTGCAATGGATGCAAAGCGGCTTGGGTAAAACGCGTAAACTTTGGTTATTGCCTGCAAAGCCTTGGTTAAATCGAATGCGTGCGGTCTCATTTCTCTCGAAGTTCCCCTGGATAGGCAACTACTTTACGGCGCAAATGCGCATCATGCTCTTTTCTAAAACGAGGTACAACGGTACGTCGGGTGCCGATCTACTCGAAGGGGGCTACAGAGCCATTGCACCTTCAGCAATGGAGCTTGGTCAATTCATGCGCAGGGTAGCAGATCGATAGCAAAAAAAAAGCCGGCTCAAATGAGCCGGCTTTTCTATAGCGTTGTGATTTCTTAAGCGTTAGGTTGTACGCTAACGTAAGATTTGTTGTCTTTTTTCTTTCTGAAAACGACTTTACCATCGACCAAAGCAAATAACGTGTGGTCTTTTCCGACACCTACGTTTTCACCTGGGTTGTGTTTCGTTCCACGCTGGCGAACGATGATGTTCCCTGCGATTGCTTCTTGACCACCAAAGATTTTGATACCCAAGCGCTTACTTGCTGATTCACGTCCGTTTTTTGAACTACCGACACCTTTCTTGTGAGCCATAACTTATTTATTTTTCTGCTTTAGCTTCTGATTTCTTAGGAGCTGCTTTTTTAGCTGCTGGCTTTTTGGCTGCTGGCTTCTTAGCTGCAGGTTTCTTAGCCGCGGCTGCTGGAGCTGCTTCTTTTTCTTCAGTTGCTTTGGCTGCAGCTTTTTTCGCTGGAGCGCTAGCAGTGATTTTGTTAATAGTGATTGAAGTGAAGATTTGACGGTGACCGTTCATCTTCTGGTAACCTTTTCTACGCTTCTTTTTGAAGATTAGAACTTTATCACCTTTTACTTCGCTGTTTACGGTAGCTTCTACTACTGCTCCGTCTATAACTGGGGCGCCAACTTTAACATCACCTTTTTCTTCAATGAGAAGGACACGGTCGAATTTAACTTTCTTCCCTGCCTCAACATTCAAGCGGTTTACGTACAAGCGTTGGTCTTTCTCAACTTTGTATTGAAGCCCTGCTATCTCTACAATTGCGTACATTATACTTGTTTTTAAGGGCTGCAAATATACAAGAAAGTCGTGATAAACAAAGTGTTAAAATAATCTGATGCAAAAAAATCTCTCAGAACTTCATTAGGGCCGCGCTGATCCACCTCGTATATTTGGGCGAATATCAGAAAATTAACCTATTTCATGAAACGCCTTTTATTATTTGGAGCCCTGTTACTAGCAGGTGGAGCTCAGGCTCAGAACAACATCTCCTTTGAAGAGTATGACCTGGACAACGGTCTACACGTCATACTGCACGAAGATCATACGACCCCTATCGCGGCAGTAACTGTGCTGTACCACGTCGGAAGTAAAAATGAAAATCCAGAACGTACCGGTTTTGCGCATTTTTTCGAACACCTTCTTTTTGAAGGTTCGGAGAACATTAAGCGAGGTGAGTTCGACAGTTACGTAACAAATGCAGGAGGAGCACTCAATGCGAACACGTCACAGGATAGAACCTTTTACTACGAATTGCTTCCTTCCAATCAGATGGAGTTAGGATTGTGGTTAGAAAGTGAGCGCATGATGCATGCGAACATTCAGCAAATAGGTGTGGAGACTCAGCGTGAAGTTGTAAAAGAAGAAAAGCGTCAGCGTGTTGATAACCAGCCTTACGGATCGTGGTTGGAAAACATGATGAAGAACCTGTACACCGAGCATCCTTATAATTGGGTGCCCATTGGTTCTATGGATCATTTGAATGCGGCCCAATTGGACGAATTCATGAACTTCTACAAGAAATTCTACATTCCGAACAACGCAACATTAAGTATCGCTGGAGATATTGATGTGGCAGCCACTAAGGAATTAGTCGAAGCTTATTTTGGAGACATTCCTGCCGGAACGCCCGTGGTTCAGCCTACAGTGGAGGAGCCTGCTTTAGGCGGTGAGAAGACATTAACGGTTTACGATAATATTCAATTGCCTGCAGTAATGATGGGGTATAGAATGCCACCGCAGACTTCTGATGACGCCTATGCCTTACAAATGGCATCAACAGTGCTTAGTGGGGGTCCATCTTCTAGAATGTACAAGCGTTTGGTGGATCAAGATCAAACTGCATTGCAGGTGTTTGCCTTTCCATTCACATTGGAGCAAGGTGGCGCATTCATCACATTCTCATTGGCCAATGCGGGCAAGGGGATTGCTGATATGACTCCAGCTTTAGAAGAGGAAATTGCAAAACTTCAGACGGAATTGATTTCTGAGCGCGAGTTTGAGAAAATTCAGAACCAGATGGAAAGTGGTTTTATTCAGAGCAATTCTACGATGGCAGGTATTGCCGAATCATTGGCAGATTACCACACGTATTATGGTGATGCGAATTTGATCAACACAGAATTGGCCCGTTACCAGAAGGTAACTAGAGAGGATATTCAGCGTGTGGCGCAAAAATACTTGGTTCAAGATAACCGAGTAGTATTGAAATACCTTCCTAAAAGTGAAGAACCACAAGCTACTAACGCCCAATAAACCGCTACCATGAGAAAACTATTGTATTCTATTATCGGTCTATTTACTGCAGTAACATTAACTGCACAAGTAACGATTGACCGCACTACGGCACCAGAGCCGGCCCCTGCACGTTCCATTGAATTGGGTTCTGCAGCGCAATTCGAATTGAAAAATGGATTGAAAGTTTTTGTGGTGGAAAATCACAAGCTACCTCGTATATCAATGTCATTAATACTAGATAGAGATCCTATCGTTGAAGGCGCAAAAGCGGGATACGTGAGTATTGCTGGCGAAATGATTGGCACAGGTACCACAGGAAGATCAAAGGCTGTGTTAGACGAAGAGGTGGATTTCATGGGTGCTAATTTTGGAACCAGCGCTTCTTCCATTCGTGTCGGAGGTTTGAGTAAGTATACGGACCAATTGATCGACATTCTTTCAGATGTACTCTTGAATCCAACCTTCCCGCAGGAAGAATTTGATAAACTCAAAGCACAGATGCTTTCTGGATTGCAGGCAAATGCAGATGATCCAGATGCCATTTCAGGTAATCTTCGTGGTGCAACGCTTTACGGCTTAGCGCATCCTTACGGTGAAGTGATGACGGAAGCTACTGTCGAGGCGATCACGGTGGAAGATTGTAAGGCGTATTTCGATACCTATTTCCGTCCCAACATCGCTTACATGGTGATCATTGGAGACATCACGGCAAAAGACGCGCAGAAGAAACTTAAGAAGGCATTGAAAAAGTGGGCCCCTGCGACGGTACCTCAACACGACTATGCGAAGACTGAGGTTCCTGCAGCACAGCGTGTCGTTATGGTCGATAAGCCGAGCGCAGTTCAATCTGTAGTTTGGTTGGGTAATGTCATTGATTTACCACACGGTCATCCAGATATTGAGCCGTTGCGTGTTGCGAACCAAATTTTAGGTGGTGGCATGTCGGGCCGGTTGTTTACGAATCTTCGTGAGGATAAAGCTTTTACTTATGGCGCCTACTCAAACTTTGGAGTAGATGAACTCAATGCCACATTTGGCGCATCTGCTAAAGTGCGTAATGAGGTTACGGATAGTGCGATCACTGAATTTTTAAATGAAATCGGTCGAATGCGTACAACGCCTGTTTCTGAAGATGATCTCATTGCTGCAAAAGCTAGTTTAAGCGGTTCTTTCGGGCGTTCACTAGAAAGCCCTGCATCTGCGGCAAACTTTGCCTTGAATATCGCTCGTTATGATCTACCAACGGAGTATTACAACAACTATTTAGCTAGACTCGATGCGGTCACAGCAGAGGATGTTCTGCGTGTTTCGAATCAATACATGGATGCGGATCATTTGACCATTACGGTGGTTGGTAAGGCGCAAGATGTCGCTGGTAAGCTTAGTGCTTTCGGTGCGGTCGAGTATTTCGATGCAAATGGCGCGACCACCGATGCACCAACCTTCCTCTTTACGCCAGAAGGTGTTACAAAGGAAACCGTGGTAAATGCTTTCTTCAACGCCATTGGTGGAGCAGAAGCATTCCAGAATATCAAAGAATTGGAACAAGAGATGAGCCTCGTTGCGCCAGGTATGCCGGGTGCTGTAGGTATGTACACGAAAAAAATTGTCCCTAGTTACTACGTTACCGAGCAAAGCATGCAAGGCATGACCTTGATGAAAGTTGAATACAAAGACGGTCAGGCGAACAGCAGCGGTATGCGCGGCAACGCGACACTCGAAGGGGAGGAATTGGCTTCAACTGCGAAAGAAGCTAAATATGTCATTAGTGAGCTCGAATGGTTAGAGGATATGAGTGCCATCACTTTTGACGGTCAGACGTTGATGGGCGGTAAAGATGTGTATCAAATCACGGACGGCGATGCAGTGCATTACTTCGATGTTGCCACTGGATTATTACACATGAGTACAGAAACGACTGAAGGGCCAGAAGGCGATATCACTGTGACAACGGTTTATGATTCCTGGCAGGAAGTGAACGGATTAACCTTCGTGAAGTCTATTTCACAGAGCGCAGGTCCACAATCTTTCACAGTCACTGTAGATAAGGTGACTTGGAAATAAACAATCAATTCAATTGAAATTTTGAAATCCCTGCGGCGTTTGCTGCGGGGATTTTTATTTACGTCTGTTGACCAAATAAATACCGGTAATGATAACGCCCAGTCCCAAGAGGTGGTTCCATAAAATATGTTCACCATCCCATATGCCCCAAAGAATAGCCACCACAGGGATGGCATAGGTTACGGAGGAAGAAAAAAGGGCTGTGGTGATCTGAATGAGGCGATTGAATATAATGACGGCTATACCACTCCCTAAAATGCCTAAAATGGCGATGTAGCCAAAATTGGTCCAAGCGTTGGGGTCCGTTTTAAAGACTTCAGTAACGCCGCTAAGTAGGCTAAAAGCGATGGTGAAGGGCGCGGCAGTGGCTAAGCTAAGCGTGGTGATGGTGAGCGCTTTGAGGTGCGGTAAATTGGTCTTTAAAGTGTTTACGCTGGTGCCATACATCATGGTAGCAAGCACTCCGAAGAATCCATAGGCCAATTCTCCTTCGATAGCGAATCCACCATTTAAAATCTCTTCAAAGGGCAGGATGAGCAGCACAGCACCCAAGAGGCCTACAGCGACACCTTGCCATTGCGTGCCTGTGGCCTTGTGTCCGAAAAACCATCCGCCGATCAATACCGTGAATAAGGGAACCAAGGAATTGATAATTCCAACAACACCACTGTCTAAATGATTCACTGCTAAAGGGAAGAGTACATAAGGAATGGCATTGCCTAAAAAACCGACAATGGCGAGTGAAACCAAATCTTTCCGTGCAAAAAGCTTGAAATGCCTGAACCCAATAACGGCCATAAATAGTGCGGCGATGCTCACCCTTAGGGTGCCTACCTGGGTATAGGTAAACGAGGTTAGACCGCGTTTCATCAGGATAAAACTCGAACCCCAGATGAGCGCAAGACTGATAAACATGATCCAGGGTAGCGCTGGATGGTGGGAGGGTTGAGTTTTCGACATGGTGCAAATTTGTGACAAAAGACACCATTGTAAACCAATGCGGCCGTAATTTTGTTGTAAAGTTTGGTTCTATGAAAAATTACATACTCACACTTTCTGTTTTAGCCTTAGCCGTGGCCTGTAACGCGCCCGAACCTGAGGTGCTCACGCTGCCTACCACGGAAGTCGTAAAAGACAGTGTTGTCGCAAATGCTTCGCAAGGACTTTTTATATCCGGCATGACTTGTGTGATGGGATGTAAAGGAGCAATCGAACAAAAGTTAAATGCTACCGAAGGTGTTTCTGATTTCCATATAGTCTTTGAAGATAGTACAGCGACCGTGCGTTTTGATAGTACCGTAATCACTGTAAATGAAATCGTTGCTGAGGTTGCTGCTGTAGCGGGTGGCGGATTTTATACAGCCACACTTTTAGACCAGTAATAGATGCAGCACAACCCTCTGGTTCGAAGACTAGCCACAATAAGTTTAGTATTCATATTTCTTGTCATTTTGGCGGGATCGGTGGTGCGTGCAACAGGTTCGGGTATGGGTTGTCCCGACTGGCCGCAATGCTTTGGTTACACTATTCCTCCGACAGATGTAGAAACTTTGACTTGGCGAGCAGCCAGAAGCTTTGAGGAGGGTCAGATGATTTTATTGAAGGACCAATTCTGGGTTGCAACTGCCGATTTCACCACTGGTGAAGAGTTTGCATCGGAGAATTGGACCCTTTTTGACCGACACGACTACAACATTTTTAACCCTGTGCACACCTGGATTGAATTCATCAACAGGTTGATCGGTGCCTTGAGTGGCTTACCCGTGTTGGCGCTTGCAATCATTGGGATGTGGGGCGTACGACGTAATGTTTGGAATGCAGTACTTTCTGTGGGCGTACTCTTTTTGCTCCTTTTTGAGGCTTGGTTAGGTAAACTGGTTGTGGACGGGAACCTCGTGCCCAATCAAATCACCATTCACATGATGGGGTCAGTTGCCATTGTTCTACTGCTGTTGGCTTTGCGTGCAAGAAACACACCATCACCAGCGCCGTTGCCAAAGCCCGTCAGAAATGGATTGTTGTTTTTATTGGTGTTGATCGTAGTGCAGATCTTTCTAGGAACGCAAACGAGGGAGTTGGTAGATGCGGCCTTCGATCATAACGAATCCGTCTTACGAACCAGCGTCATTCCATCGATAGAAGCGGTAATGCCTAAAATTCATCGCAGCTTTGCTTGGGTCATTTTGATCGTGACCAGCCTGTTGTATTACCTGCGTAAAAAGCACCGAGCTGTGGTCCCCGGTTTTGGCGCATTAATTTTTGCCATCGCTTTGGAATGGAGCGTAGGCGTTGTATTGTACTTTTTGGGATTGCCAAAAGCAATGCAACCTGTTCATTTAGTGCTGAGTATCGGGATTTTAGCTTCGATCAGTTACCCACTTTTTTTAAGCTTCCGCAAGTCTTAAAAAATAAGTTAGCCCGCGATTTCTTCAGCCTTATCCCACTTCAGGGTTCCAATCATTTTTAGCACTTCATCCCTCATAAACTGAGTTACTGGGGCGAGACTATCCGCATTTGGTGTGCTGTAGTGGTACAATACGCCACGTAGGAAATGGGAAGTACTATCGGTTGCGTAGAATTGCGTCGTAGTCGCAGAGGCACCGGAAAATTCATAGTAAAGTCCATAAACACCTTCTTCCGGATACGCGAAAAATTGTTCCCGCATACCGCTTGCTTTTACCGTGTGCTTATAGGCGAGCTGTTGTGCATCACGGACCAATTCTTCAAGATTTTCAGTCACGGGCTTATACGTGAATTGAACGGTACTTAAGATCGAAGGATAGGCAAGATCCATCCAAAACTCATCTGCATTTGTATCCGACAGGACGTCCTTTTTAATCGCCTTCGCTTCAGCGTTGATTTGAAGTTTAAAGGGAGCTTCAAAAGGCAATGCAGTATAGGTGTTCTGAGCCGGAAGACCAATTCTCATGTGTCCATTAGGGCGCGCAACGGGGTCTTCGCTGCACGAAGCGAGTAGTGCAAAAAGTACTATGAAAAGGCTATGCTTCATGATTTGGATTAACGGTTACCTTAATGCGTATCAATTTACGCTGATCTACGCTCTCCACTTTAAAAGTGAACGCATCATAGGTGATTTCTTCGTTTTTCTCTAAAAATTTACCGGCCAATTCCAGCACAAGTCCGGCCAGTGAATCACTTTCTCCATCGACCGATTCGAAGATGTCCTTTGGAAGATCAAGCACCCGGCAAAAGTCAATCAGCGGCGTTTGCGCCTCGAAAACGTAGTTGTATTCGTCGAGTTTGCTGTAGACTAGATCGTCATCGTCAAATTCATCACTGATCTCCCCAACGATTTCCTCCAATACATCCTCAAGCGAAATTACCCCGGAGGTTCCTCCGAACTCGTCCACGACAATGGCTAAATGGATTCTTCGTTGCTGGAATTCTTTAAGTAGATCGTCAATTTTTTTGCTTTCCGGCACAAAAAACGGTAGACGAATTAAATCTTGCCATCCGAAATTATCCGAGGCATCCACATAAGGAAGTAGATCCTTTACATAGAGCAAGCCTTTGATTTGGTCCAATTGTTCTTCATATACCGGAATTCTCGAATATCCCTTATCCACAATATGGGCTAAGGTATCGTGAAATGGCGCCTTAATGTCTATGGCTATGACCGACGTACGCGGTGTCATTACTTCTTTAACTGTTGTTGAACCAAACCGGACGATGCCCTTTAATATGCGCTGCTCGTCTTCTGTGGTATGTTCATCAGTGGTCAATTCGAGTGCTTGTTCCAAATCGTCCACGCTCAGTGATGGTCCACGTCCCTCAATATTAATTCTATTGATGGTTTTACTGAGGCGCTTGCTTAGTGGCTTTAAGATTTTGTGCAATCGAAAAATGAAGGGGACGACAAAGCGGGCAAAGTTTAATCGGGCCGTATTTGCATATACTTTCGGTAAAATCTCACCAAAGAGCAAGAGCACCCCAGTGATGGCCAGTATCTCAATAACAAAGGTCAATAAAGGACTCCAGAGTTCGGGCGAGAAAAAAGTGTTGAGTAAAAACGTAGATAGGATAACGATACCCACGTTTACGAAGTTATTGGATATTAAAATAGTCCCGAGCAATTCTTCGGGTTGATTCAAAAGTGCCTTGATATTATTATGTCTAGGAGTGTCGTCCTCAAGTTCTTCAAGTTCTCCGGCGCCTAATGAGAAAAAAGCGACCTCCGAACCCGAAATCAAGGCAGATAGGAGCAAGAGTAAAATGAGCACAACGATGAATGCAATCCCTGTGATGGTGGAGGCGTCAATGCTCAAGAATTGTAGCAGTGTACTGGGGGGCTCTGTTTCCAAATTACAAGTGTTCGTTCGACTTAAAAGGGAAGGTCATCTTCCTCTTGATTATTAGCGGCAGACGGTGCGGGATTTCCCATGCTTTGAACAGGGGCCTGTTGTGCAGGGGCAGGAGCACCATAATTTGAACTGTCATCGTTTGACATGCCCTCGCCTTCAGCGCGTGAAGTAAGCATAGTCATTTGATTGACTTGAACATCCGTGGTATATCTATCCGCTCCCGATTGATCTTGCCATTTACGAGTTTTGATCTTCCCTTCGAGATACACTTTGTGACCTTTTTTCAGGTACTTGTGTGCGACATCAGTCAATCCTTTCGCATTGATTACGATGTTGTGCCATTCTGTATTAGTTACGCGTTGACCGTCGCGATTTGTGTACGTTTCTGAGGTTGCTAGTGGAAACTTTACAATAGAACCACCGTTATCAAAATGAAGGATTTCCGGGTCTTTACCTAAATTTCCAATGAGCATTACTTTGTTCAACGTACCGGCCATAAGCGAGTTTTTTTGTTTTTATCTTCATTCAAATTTAGGCAAATTTCGTCCTGGATTTACAGCCTTTTCGTAACAAAGTCAGCAATGATAATAGGCATGCCTAATTGCTGAACCTCCTCTTTCGAGTAAAAGGAATAATCTCCCGAAATTTCGGTTTCAGACACTGCCCAAAAACTGCAATACAGGTCCTTATGGGATAATTTATGCAGCACAGGTTCTTCGAGGAGCTGACCATGCTCTGGTGCGTCATTAAGTTGCGGGAATTCATACAATCCGGCCCAAATGCCATCTGTTCCCCTCTTTCTCAGGGCCATCTTTTCTGCCTTTTGTACGACGCCGAAGTGAAGGGTTTCTCTGGTGCGTTTTCCCTTTTTGAGTTTCACAGGCAACGCTCCTACCGAGCCGGTATTGAAGGCATGGCAGGTGTCGTTGAGCGGGCAGTACATGCAATTCGGCTTTTTGGGCGTGCAAAGTAGGGCCCCGAATTCCATAATTCCTTGATTATACTGGTCAGGGTGTTTGGTTCCCTTAATGCATTCGTTTGCTAAATTTTGAAACTCTTTTTGTCCTGCGGAACTGTTCGTGGCTGTATGGATTCCGAAATAACGGCTCAGAACACGGTAAACATTTCCATCGACCACGCCGATTTTCTCTTGAAAGCAGATGCTGGCTATTGCAGCAGCGGTGTAAGGTCCAATTCCCTTAATGTTCAAAAGCTCATTATACTGTTCGGGTAATTGTCCGTGGTATTCAGCGACAATTTGTTTGGCCCCTTTTTGAAGGTTACGGGCCCTATTGTAGTAGCCTAATCCGGTCCAGAGTGCGAGTAATTTGTCTTCTTCGGCATCGGCTAAAGCTGCTATGGTGGGGAAAGCTGCCAATATTTTATGGTAGTAAGGCGTGCCTTGCGCAACACGAGTCTGTTGCAAAATGATTTCGCTTAACCAGACTTCGTAAGGCACAGGGGCTTCTTTACGCCAAGGTAAATCCCTTTTGTGCGTTGAATAGTATTCTTCTATGCTGATTCTGAAGCGGTTAAATCTATCCATGGTTCCTTTGAGGGGTTAAGATAATTTTATTCTTCATGGCTGTAAATAAGGAAAGTAGGTGTATATTTGCGCCCCTCATTAACCAAGTCCTTCGGGACGTAAAAGTATAGAGCAAATGACGAAAGCAGATATCGTTACTAAGATTTCTGATAAAACAGGAATGGAGAGAGGTGATGTACAAGCAGTTGTAGAGAGCTTCATGAAAGAAATCAAGCACAGTCTAGAAGATGGCAGCAATGTTTACTTGAGAGGATTCGGTTCTTTCATCGTTAAAAAACGTGCTCAAAAGACTGGTCGTAACATTTCGAAAAACACAACCATCGTCATACCAGCTCATTACATACCAGCTTTCAAGCCTGCGAAAGTATTCGTTGAAGGTGTGAAGGATAACGTACCTGTAGAATAAGTTGAAGAAAAGCACAGTCATAGCATTCTTAGTCGCTGTTGTATTCGCAGTAGTTCTTTGGCAATTGCCGAGAACGCCGCATCAGGATACACCAGAAATTGCTTCGGAAGAAGGCAATCCTTTAGACGCGAAGGTGGATGAAGCGGTAGCTATTATTCAGAATGGTGAAGGAGCGCCTATGCAGGCCATAGGAATGTTGTTAGAAGTGCTAAGAGAAGACCCGAATCACGAAAAAGCGTTGCTTTGGTTGGGTAACTTTTCTATGATGAGTGGTCAGTGGGACAAAGCAGTGGATCGTTTTCACCAGTTGAGTCAGTTGCACCCCGAAAATGAAATATATACGTTGAATAAAGCACAAGCCTTACTTCAGGTAGGAGATACGGCAGCAGCTTTGTTGAGCGCGAATAACTATTTAAACACATATCCAGAAGCGAATCGAATCAAAGATTTTGCGGAGGGTTTATAGAATTAATAACACTAAAAACTTAGCATTATGCCAAGCGGTAAAAAACGTAAAAGACATAAGATTGCTACGCACAAGCGTAAGAAGCGTCTAAGAAAAAATCGTCACAAGAAGAAGTAAGCTTCTTAGTGTATGAAAACAGAATTAGTCATAAGTGCTAGTTCTGACCAAGCAGATATTGCATTACTTGAAGACGGAAGACTTCAGGAATTGATCAAGGAAAAAGGAGATGATAGCTTCTCCGTTGGCGACGTCTATTTAGGCACTGTCAAAAAGCTGGCAACCGGCCTTAATGCCGCGTTCGTAGATGTAGGTTACGAGAAGGATGCATTCCTTCATTACCACGATCTAGGCCCGCAGATAAAATCTTGGCAAACCTATCTTCGTCGCACCCTGAAAGGCAAGCAATTAAGTAATATCACCAACTTCAAAGCAGAACCCAACATTGAAAAAGAGGGTAATATTGGTGATGTACTTAAGCAAGGTGATCTTATCCTCGTTCAAATAACGAAGGAGCCCATTTCAACGAAAGGGCCTAGAATCACAGCTGAGCTTAGTATAGCAGGGCGCTTTGTAGTGCTAGTTCCCTTTTCTAATCGCGTTAGTGTGAGTCAAAAGATTCGCGAGCGTGATGAAAAAGATAGACTTAAAAAATTGGTCAGAAGCATCAAGCCGAAAGGCTTTGGTGTCATTATACGCACTGTCGCGAAAGGACAGAGCGCAGAAGAACTGCAGTCAGATTTAGATAACCTGGTACGCAAGTGGTCACAACTCCACAAGGGTATTAAACGTTCTAATAAGCCACTGAGAATCTTCCGCGAAATGAACAGGGCTAGCGCATTTTTGCGCGATGTCTTCAATGAATCGTTTGCTTCAATCACAATCGATAACAAGGAATTGTGTGAAGAGGTAAAGGATTACCTCGATGAAATCAAACCCGGCGCTTCTAAAATGGTGAAAGAGTACAGCGGTCAAATGCCGTTGTTCCAGTTTTCCAGTGTAGATCGTCAAATCAAAGGTGCCTTCGGTCGCAGCGTAAGCATGACCAAAGGAGCCTACCTCATTATAGAGCACACCGAAGCCATGCATGTGGTTGATGTGAATTCTGGTAATCGCACCAATACTGCGGATAATCAGGAGTCAAATGCCCTTCAGGTGAATTTATTGGCAGCCGTAGAAGTGGCGCGTCAATTGCGTTTGAGAGATATGGGAGGTATTGTGGTTATCGATTTTATCGATATGAACAGTGCGGAGAACCGCAAAGCAGTGTACGAGAAAATGCTCGAAGAAATGAAGCGTGATCGTGCTCGCCATAAAATTCTGCCTATTTCAAGGTTTGGTTTAATGGAACTCACACGTCAGCGTGTGCGTCCTGAAACAAACATTATAACGCGCGAAGAAAACCCGGATAATTTGGTGGAAGCACCTATTCAGGTTATTGACGCTATGGCTTCAAAATTGGCTCAGATAGAATTACGTGAGGTGTATGTACACGTTCATCCATTCATCGAGGCTTATCTAACGAAAGGACTCTTTGGCAGTATTAAAAAGTCCTGGCAAAAGAAGTTGCGTAAAAAGATTGTTGTGGTTCCTCGCGATGCATTTACCATGTTAGAGTGGAAAATGATGGATAAGGATAACAACACCTTATAAAAAACAGTAAACAGTGAAGAGAAAAACCCACCGTTGGCTTATGTCGACTGTGGGTTTTTTTGTTATTTAATAGCATGACAACTTCGGAAGCATTACAAAAACTACAGCGATTTTGCGCGTATCAAGAGCGAAGCCCGTTTGAGGTGGAGCGAAAGTTACAGCAGTTGGGTTTGCCTAGAGATCGGCACGAGGAGGTTGTGGCTCAGCTCATGGCTGATAATTTTTTAGACGAATACCGTTTTACTGAGGCGTTTACACGAGGGAAATTGAACCAAAAGCAATGGGCACCGCGACGTATTCGCATGGGCTTACAAGAGCACAGAATTCCCAGAGTGACCATCGATCGTATCCTGGGGCAAATAGATCAGGATCTAGTCGCATCTAATGCACGCTATCTCGTTGAGCGCTGGTTTGAGTCTAAGTCTAAAGAAAAACTAACGGCTGCTTTACAACGACGTGGTTATGCCTTTGAATTAATTGCATCGACTTATGATGCAGTTCGAAATCAACGCGGTTAAAGAGGATAAGCCTATTTCTTAGCTCGATTAAGTTGGTCCCTAACCCTTCCAAGTGCCGCCGTAGCGGTAGTGGCTGTTCCCAGGCTTGACCTCCAAAACGCATGCTTCGCAGAGGAAGTACCAGGTTTTGTCAGCAGGTTTGTATTGTACCCTGAACATAACAGTATGTTCCTCGTTGCAGTGCGGACACTTCTTTACTTTCCCCATCGGTTGTGAAAACTAATAGGTCCTTAAGACGGACTTTACTTCCTTTAGGTGCGCAGGGGTAATATCAAGGTGGAAGACCATGCGGCACTTTCCTGGCCCCATCTGGCTAATGCCAATTCCCTTCTCTGCTAAGGTGCTGATGAATGCTTCCTGGTCCATATCCTCGTTCAATCCAAAGATCAAGATGTTCGTTTCAGGGGTAACTACTTTTTTTACCCAAGATTGCTGGCCTAAAAACTCAGCCATATCCTTAGCAGCGGCGTGGTCCTCGGCTAAACGATCCACGTTATTTTCCAGCGCATAGATGGCTGCACCAGCTAAGAATCCGGCCTGTCTCCATCCTCCTCCGATCCGTTTACGAATTCGTTTTGCATGAGCGATAAAGGCTTCGTTTCCTAAAAGTATAGATCCAACAGGAGCGCCTAGCCCTTTCGACAAGCAAATAGAAACAGTGTCAAAGGCAGCGCCGTAATCACTTTCGCTTTGGTTTTTAGCAATCAATGCATTGTAGAGTCGAGCGCCGTCAAGGTGAAACAAGAGTCCGTTTTTACTAGCTACTGCACGTAATGCTTCAATCTCCTCCCATTCGTAGCAGGTGCCTCCACCTTTATTCGAGGTGTTTTCAACCGCTAAAACTCTAGATTTAGGGAAGTGTATATCATCAGCTTTCAAACAGGAAAGAACACCCTCTGGATGCATAATACCACGGTCGTCTCCAGTAAAGGCCACAGAGGCGTGCGCGTTTGCTGCAATTCCTCCACCTTCATAGTTGTAGATGTGGGCATATGGGTGGCAAATCACTTCGTCACCTGGACTTAGGTGTGACATTAACGCAATCTGATTTGCTTGGGTTCCTGAGACACAGAAAAGAGATCCGTCCATGCCAAAGCGCTCTGCCATCAAGGATTCGAGGTGTTTTACGGTCGGGTCGTCACCGAGGACATCATCGCCAACAGGGCTCTCCATCATGGCTTTTTTCATCGCGTCGCTGGGGCGAGTAACAGTGTCGCTGCGAAGGTCAACAGTAAACATAAATGCATCTTTTAGATTGTACGTGAAGATAAGAAGGGTTGCTTAACTTTGTTCCATATGGTTACAGCAGAGCAGATAAAATCTTTAGGCGAGCGATTGGAACGACTCGAAACCTATCTCAACTTAGAACAGAAGAGAATACACATCATAAACGAAGAGGAAAAGACCGCTTCACCAGAGTTTTGGGACGATCCGAAGCAAGCAGAAATTACCATGAAAGCTTTACGTCAGGTTAAGTTTTGGGTAGAGGGGTTCGAGAAGGCTCAAACGCTTTTTGGCGAAGCGGAGCTAAGCCTTGAATTTCACAAAGAAGGGGAATTAGACGAAAAGGATGTCGAAGAGGCTTTTACGGCGTGTGAGGACTGGATTGAAGAATTGGAGTTCAAAAACATGCTCAGCGGCGAAGAAGATAAGCTGAGTGCCGTATTACAGATTACTGCCGGAGCAGGAGGAACTGAGAGTTGTGATTGGGCCAGTATGCTTATGCGCATGTATCTGATGTACGCGGAAAAGCAAGGGTTCAAGACGAAGGAATTGGTGCTTCAAGAAGGCGATGTTGCAGGGATTAAAACCGTGACTATCGAGGTTGAGGGTGATTTCGCATTTGGCTTTTTGAAAGGCGAAAATGGTGTGCACCGACTCGTACGTATTTCCCCGTTTGATTCGAATGCCAAGCGTCATACAAGTTTCGTATCGGTATATGTTTTTCCGTTGGTAGACGACACTATCGATATTAAGATCAATATGAGTGATATCACCTGGGATACCTTCCGTTCTTCTGGAGCAGGTGGTCAGAACGTGAATAAAGTGGAGACTGGTGTCCGATTACGACACAAGCCGACAGGCATTATCATCGAGAATACAGAAACCCGTTCTCAACTGGGCAATAAGGAAAAGGCCATTCAGCTTTTGAAATCGCAATTGTACGAGATGGAGATTGAGGCCCGCAATGCAAAACGTGCGGAGATTGAGGCGGGTAAGAAAAAGATTGAGTGGGGGTCGCAGATTCGTAACTACGTGATGCACCCGTATAAATTGGTCAAAGATGTGCGCACGGCAGAGGAGACCTCGGATGTCGATGGTGTAATGAACGGGAATATCGAACGATTCCTTAAGGCGTTCTTGATGAAGCAGGGCGAGAGCGTGAATGCTGATGAATATTAAAAAAGCATTGAGTAATCGCCTTTGTTGAATGCACAATAGTGGGTGGATGCTGTTAGTATAGTAGCTATCTTGCTAACTATGCGCAATTTGAAATTATTTCTTGCCTTAATATGGACGCTGCCATTGGTGGCGCAGCAGGGTTTTGTGCACAATGAAGGCCAGTGGCAGGAGCCATTTAGCTTTAAAATCCAATTGGGCCCTAACAGCCTATTCCTCACACCAGATTCTCTCGTACTTTCTGTTTTAGATCCTTCAGATTTTCACAATGAGCACATCGGCGAACATCACCACTATTCAGATACACTCCATTACCATCATTTTTCAATGGTTTTTAACGCTTCTCAAACCATGCAGTGGTTTGGGGAAGACCCTTATGATGCACCCTTGAGTTATTTTGTGGGTAAGCAAGATTTTTGGCGCTCAGGCGTACAGTCGTTTCATAAAGTGCGTGCCAGGAATGTTTATCCAGGAATAGATTTAGTGGTATATGAAGCAGCCGGTGGTTTTAAGTTTGACTGGGAGCTTGCCGCCGGTGCTGATCCGGAACAGATTTCTATTGCTTATCATGGATTAGACGGTTGGCAGGTGAAGGGGAAAGAATTGGTCCTTCAGACCCGGTTTGGATCCCTTGTAGAGGAAATGCCTTATGCGCTGCAAAAGGAGCATGCCGTCCGTGCACGTTACAAGGAGACTAACGGCTATCTAGGATACGATCTGGGCCGATTCCGTCGCGATGAACCGCTCACCATCGACCCCATTTATATTTTCAGCACTTACACCGGCAGTTCCGTAGACAACTTCGGGTATACAGCGACCTTTGACGACAGCAGTAATGCTATTGGTGGGGGTATAGCTTTTGGAATAGGTTATCCTACTACTCTAGGTGCGGTGGATCTAAGTTTCAACGGGGGCTATTTTGATGTGGCCATCAGTAAATTTTCTGCCGACGGTTCCCAATTACTTTGGTCTACCTACCTCGGCGGATCTAATCTGGATCAACCCTACAGCATGGATTGCGACGAAAACGGCAACGTATACATCTTGGGTTCTACGGGGTCGGATGACTTTGGCGTTACTGCAACGGCTTATGATACCTCATTTGCAGGTGGCGCTTCTATTACTGCGGAATATTACACTTTCAATCAGGGTACAGATCTCTTTGTTTCAAAAATAAATGCAGCAGGTAATCAGCTGGTCGGCTCAACCTATATAGGTGGCGCGGGGAGTGATGGCATCAATGACAGTTTACGCTTTAATTACGGCGATAGTTTCCGTGGCGAGATCGAAGTCCAGCGCAACGGCGGTGCGGTATATTTTGTGAGCAGCACTTTCAGTAGTTCGTATCCTACCATAGCGCCAGCAACCACACATCAGGGCGGTCAAGATGGGGTCATCAGTGTATTGAATAGAGACTTAACCCAACTATTGGCCAGCACATACGCCGGCACCTCCGGAAATGAAGCTTTATACAGTATCGCTCTTGCGGACAAGCAAGGTCTTAATTTTCCATCACCGTCATTCAAATTCACACCCTTCTACGCCTCGGGTTCCATTGGTCCTAATACGGATTCTTCTTTTGCCATGGGTTGGTTAAACATAGCTTATGACAATAGCATTCCGACAAGTAACGATCAAGATGCACTGCTGCTTTCCGGCTATCTCGATCCGTTGGGCATAGGTACGGTAAACTTTGTGATGAGTGCCATTGATGTCCAGGCCGACAGTGGTTACAATCAGCATTTCTTTGTGGAGACACACAGTGAAACGGATACGGCCAGTGTGGTCACCGTAGTAGGACAGCACAAAGGCGGATTAGTGGCCGATTCGCTGACTTGGGGTCAGCCAGGTAGTGCACAGTATTTTCAGCGCTACAAGCAAGACGGAAATTCGGGTTTCATCAAGCTTAAAACGGCAGTTTGGGGTGATAGCTCCCATGCTACTGTAGATGTCAGTCCTACAGCTCTACTGGTAGACGATTGCGGCAATACGTATTTCTCCGGTTGGGGCGGATCGCCCAATCCAGAGGGGAATACTGAGAATATGGCGCTAAGTGCGAATGCGTTTCAAACCACTACCGACGGAAGGGACTTTTATTTTTTAGTGCTAGATCCGGATTGGATGTCACCGCGATTAGCCACTTACTTCGGTGGTACGGGACGCGAGCATGTGGACGGAGGTACCTCTCGTTTTGACCGGACGGGTAGGATTTTTCAGGCGGTATGTGCCGGTTGTGGCGGGACATCCACGTATCCTACTTTCCCTAATAATGTATACGCTAGCAGCAACGGTTCGTCCAATTGTAACCTGGCAGTCACCGTCATCGATTTAGACGTTCAGAATGCGCGTGTTTCCGTGCAGCCCGATCCGCCAGTCTTCTGCTTGCCTAACACATTTTCAATCCTAGATTCTAGCATTAATGTTCAGGATTATACAGTGTATTGGGGAGATGGGAACTCAACCACGAATAGTTCACTTCAAGGAGGGCATATATACGCTTCGCCTGGTACCTATCCTGTGCAGGTTATTGGTCACGATACCATTTGTGATACTTGGGATACGGCCACCTTCACGGTTCAAGTCAATCCTGCGTACGATTCGGTGTATACCTCATATACCTATGATTTCTGTGATCCGCTTCGTGCGGTAACGGCCCAATTAATTCATGCGAGTGACTCCACATTGGTAACAGATCGCATTTTGGATTGGACCATTTCGGGCGCAACATTTACTACCCCCCAGGTGATCACCAACCTGCCTTCAGCGGGCTATAATGTCATTACCCTAACCACGGTGGATACCGTCTGTAATGTAGTGCAGTCCTTTACGGATACCCTGTTTTTTAGATTACCGCCGTATTTGAATATGATCAGCGATCCCGAAGAATGTACTTCGGACGAAACTGTTGATTTCATTCCAGTATTCAATTCGGTATACCAAGGATATAGTTGGCTGGTCAACGGTGTGGATCAGGGTAGTGTTAATCCGCTTCTGATCGCACAATCGGGCATCTATGAAATTTCTATTGTGGGTTACGACAGCATTTGTGGGACCTCAGATACGTTGACAGATACGTATGACATCTTCTTTGCCCAGGAACCCTTTACCGTACCTAACGTCATCACTCCGAACGGGGATAATGTGAACGATCGATGGACCATTAACACGAATGAAGATTGGGACCGATTCCACGTCATTTTATTTAATCGTTGGGGAATAAAGGTTTTTGAAACCAATGCGCCCACGTTTAATTGGGGCGCAGATTACGATGGCGAAATTCTCACTCCAGGTGTGTATTTTTACCAAGTCGAAGCCGAGAATAGATGCGGCATCACCTCAGAAGAAGGAACCTTACACATAACCTATTAATATGATTACAATTTACCATAACCCACGTTGCCAGAAATCGCGTGAAGCATTGGCACTACTGGAAGAAAAGGGTATTCAACATACCATTCGTCTGTACCTTAATGACGAAGAAAGCATGAGTGCTGCAGAATTTGAGCGCGTTTTAGATGCATTAGATATGGATGCGATAGACCTCGTTCGTAAGAATGAAGCCGTTTGGAAGGAAGAATATAAAACGTTGGAACTGGATGAAGATGAGATTATTCTCGCGATGATAGAACATCCAAAACTAATGGAACGTCCTATCGTGGTCAATGGTGACCGTGCAGTAGTGGCGCGTCCGGCAGAAAAGCTTTTAGAAGTACTGTAGAAAAAAATGCAGGCACAAAAAAAGCCGACCCATGGGGTCGGCTTTTTTTATATCCAGTCGGCAGAAATTATTCTGCTGTTTCGTCTTCTTTGTGACCAATAAGCGCATGCGCTAACTTAGGATTGATAGACTCCAAGCCGATCAATGTCAACCAGTACCCAACAAAAAGGCCTAAGAAAGCCAACATTGAAAAGCCCATTAGTGCTACTACTAAGAATACGAGGAATCCTAAAAATTTCATAGTCGTTGATTTAAGTCGGTGTAAAGATAGCAACACAAATCGTTCTATCGGAAATCTGTGCCTTAAATTTGTAGTAGAATTAAAATCCTATAATCACACAAGCGAACAGCATGGAATATAGAATAGAGCACGACACCATGGGTGAAGTAAAAGTGCCGGCCGATAAGTATTGGGGTGCACAAACGGAGCGCTCACGCAATAACTTTAAGATCGGGCCTGCAGGTACCATGCCGCTCGAAATCATTGAAGGTTTTGCCTATTTAAAAAAGGCAGCAGCGTATGCGAACTGCGACGCTGGCGTTTTACCCGCTGAGAAGCGCGATCTTATCGCGTCAGTTTGTGATGAAATCTTAGCCGGTAAGCATAATGACCAGTTTCCACTGGTAGTCTGGCAAACAGGGTCGGGTACGCAGAGTAACATGAATACGAATGAGGTCATTGCGAACCGAGCGCACGTCCTCGCTGGAGGCACTTTGGGCGATGGAAACAACAGTATCCATCCCAACGACGATGTAAACAAGAGCCAAAGCTCAAACGATACCTTCCCCACAGGAATGCACATTGCCATTTACAAGAAGGTCGTAGAAAATACCATCCCCTCTGTGGAGCTATTGCGCGATACGCTTCAAGCAAAAAGTAAAGAGTTCTGGAATGTGGTAAAAATTGGCCGTACGCACCTCATGGATGCCACACCGCTGACTGTAGGTCAGGAGTTTTCTGGCTATGTAAGCCAATTAAACCATGGACTTAAAGCTTTGCGCAACACGCTCGATCACATGAGTGAAATTGCATTGGGCGGAACAGCTGTGGGTACAGGAATCAACACACCTGAAGGTTACTCTGAAACGGTGGCAAAGTACATTGCGGAATTTACCGGAATGCCATTCCGTACTGCTGAAAATAAGTTTGAAGCACTTGCGGCGCACGATGCGTTAGTTGAGACTCATGGCGCATTGAACCAATTGGCTGTAAGCTTGAATAAGATTGCGAATGACATTCGCATGTTGGCTTCTGGTCCGCGCTCGGGAATTGGGGAGCTTATTATTCCTGCGAACGAGCCGGGTTCTTCTATCATGCCGGGTAAAGTAAACCCTACGCAAGCTGAGGCCATCACCATGGTGTGTGCTCAGGTCATGGGTAACCACACTGCTGTGACTATCGCCGGTGCACAAGGCCACTACGAACTCAATGTATTTAAGCCTGTAATGGCCTATAACGTGCTTCAAAGTGCGGAGCTTCTTGGTGATGCGTGTGTAAGCTTCAACAATAATTGCGCAGTAGGAATCGAGCCAAACTACAAGGCGATCGAAAACCATTTGAACAATTCATTGATGTTGGTGACCGCTCTTAATACTAAGATTGGTTACGAAAAGGCAGCGAAAATTGCGAAAACAGCGCACGAAAACGGCACTACTCTCAAGCAAGAGGCTGTAAATCTAGGCTACCTTACTGCAGAAGAGTTCGATCAGTGGGTGCGTCCTGAAACCATGGTTGGGAAACTGTAACAGCTGAGGTTGTTGTAAAGCAAAATCCCGCGGCTCGACGAGCCGCGGGATTTTTTTATTTCACTAATACTGAATCTGCTTCTAAACGAAGTGCCAGCCAATTCGCTAGTTGATGTACTTTTTCATCTCGAGCACTATCTGAAAGCTCCGGTGACCATTGGATGAAAGCAACCGGTAATCTCGAGCCTGAGGTTGAATCCGTGATCCCACTTTGCAGCGTTCCTAGCGATAGGGCTCTTACCTCGGGATAATTGATTTGAACCTCTTTGGCGAGATTCGCAGGAATTAATTGGCCCTCGAGCAAAGAAAGCTCAGCCTCTAGCGCGGCAATTTTATCCGAATATCCTTTTGCTTCCGCGCGTCCCTCGCTATAGAGGTTTACAAGTTTTGACAGTTCCATTAAACTCTCATTTCCATTGTCGCCTTGAATGATGGAAAGGCTGCCCTTAAACTTATCTGTGAAGATGGATTCCCATTGCGACACCAGGTCTTCAGGAATGAGTTCGCCAAACAAAACAATATTGACCTCCGGCAGTCCTCCTGCAAAGGTGATTTCTTCTTTAACCACCTCAGTTCCGGGATAAACGACTGTTTCCTCTACAAAGTTGTGCACTTTCGTTTGTGCCAGGGTATTCGTTACGGTGCGGTAGAAGATCCAAATGGAAGGAACGATCACCACAATTAAGGCAATAGAAAACATCCGCTTCGTTTTCTTTTCGCGAATGGGATCCATTAGGGTGACCATAGGGAATCGCAAATAGCGAACAACGATAGTAGTTGCCGCAGCAATGAGTACACTGTTGATTAGAAAGAGGTAGAGTGCTCCAAAAAAATAACTCCATTGTCCATGTGCTAAGCCAAATCCAGCAGTACACAACGGTGGCATCAAAGCTGTAGCAATGGCCACACCTGGTATAACATTTGATTTCTCTTTACGCGACCCGGCTAAAATACCCGCGAGGCCACCGAAAAAGGCTACAACAACATCAAGCAGCGTAGGGTTTGTCCGGGCAAAAAGCTCATTTGAAGGAGTGGAGATGGGACTAATGGCAAAATAGAGCGCAGAGACGATCAATCCAATGCCCACCGCTACACCAAGGTTTTTTATAGACTTTTTAAGTAAGCTAAAGTCGTTGATGCCTAAACTGAGGCCAACTCCCATAATCGGCCCCATCAAGGGCGATATTAACATCGCACCTATAACAACCGCCGTAGAATTCACATTGAGTCCAATGGAGGCGATAACAATACTGAACATGAGAATCCAAAGCGCAAAGCCTCTGAATTCGACATCTTTTTTGATGCCTTCAATCGTATTTTCAGGCTGCGCAAAATCTAACAATGAAAAGCGCTCTCCTAGAAAAGAAGTGATGACAGAGCTGAATTGTTTCCAGATGCTTTTCAATACACTGGCTGTGGTGTTGGTGGCTGGTGCTGCTTCAACAGCACGCTCCTCCATGGAAGTGTGGTTCTCGTTCATTGACGGTGTTTAAGCGCGTACCTAAACATAGCAAATTTATACGAATGCTTCGCCCAATTCTATTTTGACCGCTTTTACAATCTGTTTGATTGCCTGATCATTGCCTTGGGGAAAGGTTAAGGTGGTCGATGCGGTCTGTACAATGATCTTATCATGAAGATCAGTAAGCACTAAAGCTTTGTCTTTCGTTGCGTTAACGACTAGGCAAGAGGTACAATTTTGAAGTAAAACGTGCGCTCCGACGACGACATTCTCTGCGGCATCTTTTGTGCCTAAGTCGTAAATGGCCCCCCAGTTTCCTAAATCTGACCATCCCATTTCTGCAGGGATTACGCAGACTTGGTCTGCACGTTCCATAAGTCCATAGTCGATGGAAATATTATCACACTCACCGTAAATTCTTTCAATACTTGCTTTTTCGTAGGCGGTGTCCAGATCATTCCAAGTCTCACCTAAGGTGGTCATAAGTTCTGGTAAATGGGTATCTAAACCACGCGATAAGGCATCTATGTTCCAAATAAACATGCCTGCATTCCACAAGAAGTCACCACTCTCTAAGAACTTCTTTGCGTGTTCTAAGTCGGGTTTTTCGGTAAACGCCTTTACGGCAAAGCTGCCGTGATCATCTCCTAAGGTTTCATTGTATTGAATGTAACCGTAGCCGGTTTCCGGTTTATGCGGTTGAATTCCAATAGTTACGAAACAATCCGATTCTTCAGTTTTTGCTAATCCTTTTCGAACCGTAGTCTCGAAAGCTTCTTCATCCGTTATGAGGTGGTCCGCCGGTGTAATAAACATGTTTGCATTAGGATCGCGCTTTTTGATTTTTAAAGCAGCATATGCAATACAAGGGGCGGTATTTCTGCGAAGAGGTTCTAGAATAATGTTCTGTTCAGGAAGATCTGGTAAATGTTCCTGGGTTAAGGCAGCATAATTCTCGTGCGTAACGACCAGTATGTTTTCGGGTTCAAAAATGCGGCGTACACGATTATACGTCTGTTGCATTAAACTCTCGCCCGTTCCTAAGAAATCTAAAAATTGCTTTGGGGTCTTTTCTGTGGACATGGGCCAGAATCGGCTCCCAATTCCCCCAGCCATAATGACACAATATGGAGTACGCATGGTATGGTTCAGTGTTTCAGTGTGTTGTTGGTTCGAGAAATATCCTCAAATCGGCTACGAAACTACGATATTCTCGCATTGCGCGGTATCTTCGTGCCCCTAATTAAATGCTATTTCCATGTTAAATCTAGTCCTGTTCGGCCCCCCAGGGGCAGGTAAAGGAACACAAAGTGCCTTTTTAGTAGAACGTTACCACCTCGTCCATTTAAGTACGGGAGACCTCTTTCGTTACAACATTAAAAATGAAACGGAATTGGGCGTTTTAGCGAAGTCTTACATGGATAAGGGCCAATTGGTACCGGACTCTGTCACCATCTCTATGCTTGAAGATGCCGTAAATAAAAACCCGGAAGCAAAAGGTTTCATTTTTGACGGATTCCCGCGCACGAATGCACAGGCAGCCGCGCTCGATGCATTTTTAAATAGCCAAAAGACGGGCATTACCAGTATGATTGCTTTAGAAGTTCCAGAAGATGAACTTCGTGTGCGACTTGCAGAGCGTGCAAAAACCTCTGGCCGTCCTGATGATGCTGATCCTGCAGTTATTCAGAATAGGATCGATGTATACAACAACGAAACAGCACCGGTGAAAGCGTTCTACGATGCCCAAGGAAAATACAAAGGCATCAACGGCGTAGGCTCAATCGAGGAAATTACTGAACGACTGGTAGTTATTATTGACACACTTTAGACCATTGGTCGACACTTCACAATACAATCGTATTTTTGCAAAGCAGTTTCCCAGTTAAGGGAGGCTGCTTTTTTCACATTATGGCTGGAAGCAACTTCATAGATTACGTAAAGATTTACTGTAAAAGCGGGCGTGGTGGCCGTGGATCCACACACCTACTGCGCAACCGCATGACCTCAAAAGGGGGGCCAGACGGTGGTGACGGCGGTCGAGGTGGACACGTGATTGTTCGTGGTAATGCTCAAATGTGGACCTTATTACCACTTAAGTACCAGAAACACATCAAAGCCGCCTCAGGCGAGAACGGTAGTGGTCAAGAGCGCACTGGTGCTAATGGAGAAGACCGTTATATTGAAGTTCCTCTAGGTACTATCGCTAAGGATGAAGAAACAGGCGAAGTACTCTTTGAAATCACTGACCATGGACAAGAACATATACTTGTGAAAGGCGGTCGCGGTGGATTAGGTAATGTACACTTTAAGAGCTCGACCTTTCAGACGCCAAGATTTGCGCAGCCTGGTGAGGATCCAGTAGAAGGATGGTTTATTTTAGAACTGAAGGTCCTTGCTGATGTTGGCCTTGTAGGATTCCCTAATGCAGGTAAGAGCACCTTATTAAGTGTTGTGAGCGCAGCCAAACCGGAAATCGCGAACTATCCATTCACAACACTAGTGCCAAATTTAGGCATGGTAATGTACCGCGATGCACGTTCTTTCGTTATGGCAGATATTCCGGGTATTATTGAGGGCGCTGCAGAAGGAAAAGGATTGGGTTATAGGTTTTTGCGTCATATAGAGCGCAACGCTTTATTGCTGTTCATGGTTCCTGCGGATGCAGACGACTACGCGAAGGAATACGAGATACTCTTGAATGAATTGGTAAAGTATAATCCAGAATTAGCAGATAAGGAACGGATTTTGGCCATAACGAAAAGTGATATGATCGATGAAGATCTTCAGAGTGAAATCGCAGCTCAGTTACCTTCGAATATTCCACACCTTTTTATTTCATCCGTTGCGGGTAAAAATATCATGCAGCTGAAGGATCTAATCTGGGAAAAATTAAATGCGCCTGCCTAATGTTTGAGCAGTTAAATAGCCTTGATACGAGTGCATTGCTTGCATTAAATAGGCTGTTTCCTGCAAGTAGCGATACCTTTTGGATTGCGGTTACGAAAACCATCAGTTGGTTGCCCTTATATGCTGTGCTCATTCAGAGGCTCTACAGTTCAAGCAACAGGGTCTTGTTTGTACAGCGGTTCGCACTCGGGGTACTAGGGGTGTTGCTGTTTGATCAAGGCGCTGAGTTTTTCAAATACACGCTTGAACGCCCCAGACCATGTCATGAAGTAGAAGGTTTGAGAGTTTTAGCACATTGCAGTCCATTTGGGTTTTTTAGTGCCCATGCAGCAAACAGCTTTGGACTTGCTTTTCTTTTTCGAAAATGGTTGCACTCAAGCTGGTTCCCAATCCTATTACTTGTGGCCATCCTTCAAAGTTTTTCACGTATTCATTTAGGCGTACACTATCCATCAGATTTGCTTGCCGGAGCACTATGGGGATTTCTCATTAGTTTCGTCTTACATAAAATCGAATCTACATGGAGTTAAATGCAATGGCCTATCTGGCAGTGTTTGTTGGCGGTGGAGGTGGTTCTGTTCTGCGATTTGCAATGTCAAAGGCCATCGTCGCAAACGAATGGCTTCAAGGACACTGGGCTACATTACTCATTAATGTTTTAGCAAGCATTGTCTTAGTCGTCATTGTCGATGCCTATGACGATAAGTCTAAACACATGTACTTATTACTTTTAGGAACTGGATTTTGCGGTGGGTGGTCCACTTTTAGTACTTTTTCGATGGAGACGATCCACTTGCTTAGTGCGGGAAGAACTATAGAGGCCGTTCTTTATGTGAGTCTATCTGTACTTCTCGGTGTAGGAGCCGCCTTTGCTACCGTGGTTTGGCTCAGCCGTGAACACACATCGTAATTATTAGCGAAGCAAACTGAGGTGGCCTCGCTTTTCGATCAATTTATCATTCTGCCCTTTCGCAAAAACCGTCCAGGTATACACCCCTTGAATGGCTTCTTTTCCGTTGGGATGCATACCGTCCCAACCTGTTGATGGATCGGTAGTTTCGAATAATACTTCTCCCCAACGATTAAAGATTTTGAAACTAAATTCTTTGATTCCAACAGCGGTCGCAAAGAAAATTTCATTCTTTCCATCACCATCTGGCGTGAAGGCATTAGGAACGAAAATGAGGGTCTCTGGATTGATTCGAATAGTTGCCTTGGAAGTATCTGGACAATCAAACGTATTTATAACGACATGTTCCACCTCAAACCAACCGGTGTCGGTGTAGGAATGATTGAATTGGGCTTGATTGTAATAAATACTACCATCACCCATGTTCGTTAGGATGTCGTCTGTTGGATCAGCAGCTAAGTCCGTGATTTCAATATTCGAAGTGTAAATGGTGGCGTTCGTAGGATCTGCAACGAAGGAACTGGTTGGTGATGGATATACCGTAATGAAATCGGCATACGAAACAGTGATTGTATCCGTGCATCCTTCAATGAAATAAATAGTGAGGTTTAAATCATATGTTCCCGGATTGGCATAGGTATAGACAGCATTGCTATCATTGCTCAACACACCATCCCCGAAATCCCAATTGTAAATGACTTGCCCGTCTGTTATCGTGCTGTCCCAGAAGGCAACGGTAAATGGTGCACATCCTATTTGGTTTTCAACACTAACGTTGGTTTCGGGTCTTCTATAGATACGAATCGTATCAAGAAACGTGTCCTCACAACCGTTTTCCTCAATGGTAAGACTCACATAGTGATCCCCCCAAGTGTTAAATACGATGGGCGGTGGGTTCCAACCGGTAAATGTTGGAATGCTTGCGTCCAAACCGAAGTCCCAATTGGCCACGGCATTTCCTCCGTTCGAGCTTTGATTTTGAAAGGTGATTAAGTTCTCATCAAAACAAACGGGTCCGGTGAAAGAAAACGCAGGATTTACCGGATTGTAAAGTTCATAGGTGACTTCTGCGGTATCTGTACAGGGGTATCCTGGGTTCAAAATCAATTGAATGGTATAGGTACCCGTATCGCCATAAGTATAGGTAGGGTTTTGACCCGTGGCCGAAGCGCCTTGATTGTTTGGGTCATTGAACAACCAAAGGTAGTTCGTCCCATTGTAGGAACTGTCTAAAAAGGTAACCGTGGTTCCATTACATATGGTATTGGGCTGAAAATCTTGTGGGGTTGGATTGGAGACTACATTGCTCTGACAAACCATTACATTGAACTGATAATCCCGCCTTAGCGTTGAAAGCAGGACGCCATTTGAGTCGTATTCCTCCGCACACACGGCGAATACGTATTGCCCTACACCAGTTGGAGTTCCCGTGAGTATACCTGTACTGCTATTGATAGCGACCGTAGGAGAGGTGGGTAGTGGGTAACCTGTGGAGTAAGGGAATAAAAATGGGACCGGGGTATAAGGCGGAGCGCTTGGAGGGTTAGGTGCAGGACTATTTTGCGAACCTCCGTGTAACGGTTGACATAAAGAATAAAAAACACTATCGCCATCCAATTCTAAAACAGCGAAATTAATATTCAAGCTGTCGTCCTTACACATGACAATAGGTGGGTCTGAAATAAAGGCGCAACTGCTGTTACAGACAGAATCTTGTGGAGGTATTTTAATATAATAGGAACTGCCCCAAGTACCTGAATTCGCAACATTTGAAATGGTGTTGTTTCTACAGCAGCGCTGGTACGTAATGGTGTATCCGTGGGTCGCTGGCTGCAAGGTTACGTTCGTCGTATAGGTCGCTTTTTCCGTACACACATTCGGCGGTGTTTGGAGGCAAGGGTTATTTACCACTGCGGGTATCCCTACAATGGGCCCGCGCGCCACCATCACTGTTTGAACAACTGTATTTTGATTGGGACCGCCGTAAATAGTTATAGGTGCTTGCATGTCGAAAGGCGCGCCGCTCGAATTGCAATCCCGATAAATCGTCAGTCGTATTTGGTAGGTATTGCCATTCGTTCCCGTTCCCACACATTTGTAGGAGATTTCACCACCCACTAAATGCGCCGCCTTCGATGAGAAGGAGAGGAGAAACAGGGTGATAAATAGAACGATTCTACGCATGGTTTAAATCTACCAATAATTATGCCCCAACAAACAATTAGAGTATGGCTAAAGTTCTCAGTGGCAGCACATGCTCAAAACCATTTTCCTTTAACCACTGCTGATTTTTAGAATAACGGGTGACTAACACGAAATCACCGCCCCAACCACCTAAGCTCTTCACCGCCCCGTTGTATCCTTTGAAGAGGTGTTCACTCACGGGCAGAAGTCCTAAATGGCCTCCTATAAGTTGTTCGTGCTCGCGCATTACAGATTCTAGACGCTCCATAGTGGATGCGTTAATAAAGGCAGAGGTGAGTGCGTTGATTTCTTCGATTTGCTGCGGGTTAAAGGGCTGTTTTTGTACCAAGGCTAAGCTTTCAGAAGTCAATTGCTTCTTACCGCTGAAAACGAAGGCGAGATCATCCCCGAAATCCGCAGACCACCCCACCGGTGTGGCTTCAGCGGAACCTTTTTCGATACGATAAAGAATGGGGCCTGCAGCAGATGCACATGCCAGGTCGTAACCGCTTCCGCCGTGCGCTTCATGAAAGAAATCTAAAGGATCTAGATTCGCGAATTGGGCAAGTAAACTGGTAAAAGTACTGGAGGAACCTAGACCCCAACTGCGGTCAAATTCAAGATGAGTTTCAAAATGAAGTCCCCCCGTTAGTTTATTGCTGTTAGCCGCTACAATTTGAAGTTGCTTTACCAGATGTTGGGCTTCCTTTGGCTGGTCCGTTTTTACTATTTCGAGTTGTGAACTAAGCAGTACATCAAGCCAACAGTCGCCTTGAACGGTATATGCTTGCCAGTGAATGTTTGGCGAGTCAAAAGATCGAACATACATCTTTTGGCCTAAAGTTGTAGGTACGGCTAAACCAGTCGCCCCCTGGGTAATGGCATATTCTCCAGTGAGTAATAGCTTGCCGTGGGCATAAAATTCCTTCACTGTTTATTGGCCGACTTTGGGAACGGGAACACCGCGTAATTCACAGAAATAATTCACTACTTCTCTATGATGAGGAACTTTGTCTTTGAAGTAATTCGCGATATGGATTTTCTCCTCTGGTGTAGCTTCAAGCTGCGTTAAAATATTCATCAAGTGCATTTTCATATGACCTTTTTGAATACCTGTAGTTACTAAGGCACGTAATGCAGCAAAATTCTGTGCGAGGCCACTGACGGCTACTATACCCATTAATTCTTCAGCATCGGGATTTCCGAGCATTTCCAGGCTTTTAACCACTAGGGGATGCAGCTTTGTCAATCCCCCAACAACGCCAAGCGATAATGGGATTTCTATCCAAAAAGTAAATACGCCGTCCTCTACATTACAGCCGGTAAGGCTCTTGTAACTGCCTGAACGCGAGGCATGGGTGTGACAGGCGGCTTCTACCGCACGGAAGTCATTTCCTGTTGCAATAATCACCCCATCGATACCGTTCATGATGCCTTTGTTGTGAGTGGTCGCTCTATAGGGTTCAGCATTAGCGATTGCGATTGCGCGCTCGAATTTTCGGACGAATTCCGCTGCGCTTACTCCTTCGCTTGCCAATTCTTCTACTGGACAACTTACACTTGCACGAACGATACAGCGGGGAGTGTAGTTACTTAGAATACGCATCACTACTTCAAGTGAGTTAACATCTAAGCGGTCATGGCTCGATACAAAATTTTCAAGACACTTCGCCATCTCCTCTAGGTTGGAGTTGATGAAGTTTGCCCCCATGGAATCACAGGTTTCGAAAGTGACTTCCAATTGGTAATACGCTTCGAGACGATCGGTAGCATCAATAAATTTGATTGATGTGATACCGCCACCCCGCGCCTCCATATTTGCAGTGAGCTCTGCAGTTGCTCGACGCAATTCTTGTTCAAGTGAACTAAAATCTTCTTTTAAAGCACTGGCATCGCCTGTATACATGAAATGTACATGACCAATTTTTTCCGTACCCAATACCTCGGTTTTGAAACCGCCACGGGCCATCCAAAATGCAGCGCTTTTTGCCGCCGCTGCAACCACTGAACTTTCTTCAATGGCCATAGGAATCGTGTAAAGTTTGCCGTTGATTTTGAAATTTGGCGCGACACCATATGGCATGTAATAATTGCTCATGGTGTTTTCAATGAATTCGTCGTGACGCTTCTGAAGTGCCTCGTCTTCATGCCAATACGTGGTTAAGACAGATCGTGCGGCATCCGCATCTTCAAAATTATTGTTGACGAGCCATTCAAGTTTGGCGGCTTTGCTCAGTTTTGAGAATCCTTTAATGGGATCTTTCATGGTGGTGTAATTATGATGTCAAAGATAACCCTACTGCGCGTAAGAATGTTCAAAGTGAGCAGGTTAGTTCCCTAAAGGCACTTCAATCAGTAAGATTCTTGATTCCGGGGAAGTGGCTTTTAATGAAATGGTATTGGTGTCCCAAATTCCAAGGGCATCGCGGCGGCCCAATTGGTGCTCGCCCAACTCAAATCCACCTTCCAGTACAAACGCATAAAGACCATTGTTATCCGATTTCCACTGGTAATGCGCCCCTTCTGAAACATCAAAGCGGCCCATGTGGAACCACGCATTTTGATGTATCCACACTCCAGCATCATCAGCAGAAGGGCTGAGCACTTGGTGCAGAACATTCTTCTGATCAAAATCTGGAAGTTGCTGCTGATCGTAACGCGGCGTAACATCACGTTCATTTGGTATCACCCAGATCTGGAGAAACTTTACTTCCTTTTCCTTATTGGGATTGAATTCACTGTGGGTAACACCAGATCCTGCGCTCATTACTTGAATTTCGCCCTCCTTGATGGTCTTCTCATTTCCCATAGAGTCGCGATGTCTTAAATCACCACTGATGGGAATAGAGATGATCTCCATATTTTCGTGCGGATGTGTCCCAAAACCCATTCCAGGTGCCACGGTATCATCGTTAAGTACGCGCAACAAACCGAAGTTCATTTTTTGGGCGTTGAAGTAATTCGCGAAGCTAAAACTGTGGTGGCTGTTCAACCAGCCGTGATTTGCATGACCTCGTGAATCGTGAGGATGAAAAATGGTTTTCATAGTTTCTTTTGAATAGATGTTATAACAACCATATAAACTAGAAATTGTTCATTTTCACGATTCATCATGGTCCTTAGAGGGAGTTTTTTTGAATTTCGATATCGATCGCCTTCTGAAGATTAGCCAATTCACGAGAATATTCAGTTAAAGCCTTTAGGCGACGTTCGATCTCATCAGAATTGATGCGATTGCTTTCTTCTGAAACTCTATTGATGTGTTCCATGACGTTCTTCACTTCAAAACGCATGCGATTCACCAGTCTGAATTCATCTTTCTTTAAAGGGTGCATAGTTGTAGCAGCTTTACCCATCAAAATTCCGAAGTTTACGCCTACTCCTCATCAGCGGTCAACTAATTTTGTTAACAACGCGGATTGTTGGGGTTCTATTCAAGCGGATGTGACAATCCAAAGTTTATTACCTTTTGCCCATGAACGGTAGGGTACGGTCGATTGGCTTTGCACATCATTCAGTACATCAATACACCTAAAAATTTGATATGAAAAAAATCATGTTTACTCTGCTGATGGCAGCATCTGTTGCGGCCTCTGCGCAAGCCTTCCCATTCGATTTCGAATCTACAACCGCCGGAATGGTAGGTTATGACGGGGCAACCTTTACCATAGTCTCGAATCCAAGTTCGGTAGGTAATTCTAGCGCTAATGTCGCTAAGATTGTTAAAGTAAATGCAGCCGATTTGTGGGCAGGAGGAAAGATTACATCAGTGTCTTCTTTGAACTTTACTAGCGCTGCATCGAGCGTATTGTCTATGAAAGTGTACACGACTCAACCCGTGGGTACCGTCATAAAGGTAAAATTAGAGACTCCTTATACCAGCGAGGTAGATGCAGTGACCACGGTATCCGGCTCATGGGAAACGCTCACGTTTGACTTTGGAATTCCGGCGCCTTCAGGTAGTGTAGACTTAGTCATTATGCCCCAGCCGTTTACACCAGGTGGGGGAAATACCTTTTACATTGACGACATTGAGCAGGTAGCTGGTATCATTGCTACACCTAGAGTGGGATTACCCGTTACTTTTGAATCGGGTACCACTGCACGTCATTTCTTTGATTTTGAAAGCGCTATTATGACAAGTGTGCCTAATCCTGACGTAGATGCAGATAATGGAAGTGCAAACGTCGGTAAGATTGTGCGTTATTTAGGTGCTCCATATGGGGGAAGTAAAATCACCTTCGCAAACAACCTCGATTTTGTAAATCACCCGGTTATAACGATGAAAGTTTGGACGTCCGCGCCTATTGGTACGAACGTAACTTTGAAAGCTGAGAAACCTTTTTGGGGTGAAGAGCGTAGTGTTCAAACCACGAAAACCGAAGAGTGGGAAACGCTATCCTTCGATTTTACAAATGCTCCGACTGATATGCCTACGCTGGCTTTGCTGTTCGACTTTATTGCGGGTAGCTCGAACATTGGCGATGGATCGTCAACTTCTACCTTCTATTTTGACGATATAAAGTATGCGAATGTGGCTATAGGGATTGAGGACGAGTCGAAAAATGGGATGTCTATTTATCCCAACCCAACAGCAGATCACTGGGTAGTCAGCTACCCTTCGGTTGATTCTTATACAATACAACTTTATGATTTAAACGGTCAGCAGCTGTATCATGCGTTAAGTAGTAGCCAAACGCATGCAATAGATGCATCTCATTACGCAGCGGGAGTTTATCTTGCTAAGATTCAATCTGGTAGTAACGAGCAAACCGTGCGTTTGATCAAGTACTAGGCATTTAATTGAGAAACTAAGTTCCATAGTGGTAACCAATTACCGTTGGTTACCACTTTGGTGCAAAAAGGCCGGGGTAGTTCGCTATCTCGGCCTTTTTTGTAGCTCCTGCACAATGTGTTGCGAGGTCTAATAAGCCTACTGTTTTCGCGTGTTTGGATATAAAAAAAGCCCTTCAGTCACACTGAAAGGCTTTTAGGTGGTGGTGATGGACGGAATCGAACCGCCGACACAAGGATTTTCAATCCTTTGCTCTACCAACTGAGCTACATCACCTGCCGGGCGGCAAATATACACCTACAATTCAAATGTGAAAGCACATTCAATGAAAAATTAGAATCTCACATAGAATTGCCAATAGATGAAGGATTTAACGACCTTTGAGTTCATGTTAATTACTATAGACATAGGGAATACCCGCATTAAAATGGGGTTGTTTCAAGGAAGGGACCTCCTTAAACAAGAGGCTTTTGATATCGATGCGTTAGCGCAGGCGCAAAGCCTTTACAAGACGTGGGACACTGCTGGTGTTCGTTCCATAGGTATTGCCAGTGGGGCAGTAGATGTGAATTGGTCCAGAAGTATTCACTGGCTATCAATAAACGCTCCATGGCCATTAGAGGTTGCTTATAAGACTCCTGATTCTCTAGGTTTAGATCGATTGCTTTTTGCATCGGCCCACTGGTTAGAGCACCGTCAAGATCTTATTACGGTCGTAGCGGGAAGCTGTATTACTTATAATATTGTTAAAAATGATGCCTTTATTGGCGGCGCAATTTCTCCAGGATGGGCCATGCGTTACAAGGCAATGCATGCATTTACAGAAGCGCTGCCACACCTTGTTAAAACTAGTGAAACGCATGTAGTAGGGGCCTCAACGGAAGAAAGTATGTGGGCAGGAGTGGATACTGCTTTACCCATAGAAATTGATGGGATGATTCGTTCGATTCAAAAAGAAACAGGCATAAATCTTGTAATCATTTGCGGTGGAGATGCAAAGGCCTTGTCAAACCACCTAAAAAGCTACATATTTGCACCCTCGAATTACGAACTATATGCCCTGCAGCGCATTGATGAATATTTTCAAAGTCAATCAGTTAAATAAATCCGTTGGCACCGTAGTGCTAACGTTGATTATGCTGTTTTTGGGGGCGCCTGTATCCGCTCAAACCAACTCAGTAAGCCCACTTAGTATTAACGGAATGGGTGAGACGACCTTCGGAATTACTCCTTCCTACCTTGGAATGGGGGGTACCGGCATCGGCTATGTCGATCGCTACACCATTAATGTTTTTAATCCTGCGGGTTACGCAAACTTGGAATACTCCACACTCGAGATGAGTGGAGCTCACCGAACTTTTCGTCATCAGGTGATTAGTGAATCTATCGATCAAGATAACTACAACACGTACTTCGACTACTTTGGCTTTGGATTTAAGTTTGCGGATTGGATCGGTGGAGCATTCTCATTAAGCCCTTATGCGGCAAAAGGATACAATGTTAGTGTTGCAGATTCTTCGGACGATTTCGGAATTTACGAATACCGTTCTATCGGTTCTGGCGGTTACGACCAGTTCACCCTCGGTCTCGCTATACAACCTGTTCCTTGGTTTAGCGTCGGAGGTAATGCACGCTATGTCTTTGGCGAAATGGAAACAAGCAACAAAACCATTTTAGCCAACAACCAATTCCTTTCCGTTAGCAAAACAAATAAAACAGGAATTAGCGACTTGACTTTCGACATAGGAACACAGTTGCAAGGAGATATTGATCGATTCCATTTTGTAGCTGGAGCAGTTTACGGTTTTGGAGGTTCTATGAATTCGCGTCAAATTTCAACGCAGTATTCATTTATTAATAGTGGTATCGTAGAAACCCCGGTCGACACATTATTTTACAATCTGGCAGAAGAAGGCAGTATCATACTCCCTACCTCTTTGGGATTTGGGTTCGGTTTGAGTAGAACGGTCGAAAATGTACCCGTAAATGCTTGGGATTTGGTTGTGGACTACCGAAAAGTGAATTGGCAAGATTATAGAGACTTTACTCCATTAGGAGGAACGCCGTTGCAATCGGCTATTGCCGCTAGTGAAAGAGGGAGTGTAGGCCTAGTAATGGTGCCTGCCTATGTGATCCCACAGCTTAGACGCAGCTCGAATTACTTTGCCATATCAAGGTACCGGTTCGGTTATTCAAGAGAAAAAGGTCAATATTACTGGCAGGAGCCCACCACTGGTCCAACGTACGTTACGCAAGAGCTTAATTTAGGTTTAACGCTTCCTATTATTTATAGAAGTTTAGCTCCTGGTGAACAAAAGGCAAGCTTTTTGAATATTAGTATAGGGAGGGGGACCCGTTGGAGCGGCGTCGAATCCGATTTAAAGGAAGATTACTGGAATTTGAACTTTGGGATAACACTCAACGACAAATGGTTCCAGAAATTTAGATATAGATAAAAACGTGATGATTATGAAACGAATCCTATTTGTATTCGGTATTTTATTGATGAGCTTTTCTGCTCAAGCGCAGGAGTCGAAATGGGGGAATTCCATTGCCGATTCTGTTTCTTGTTTTCAGAACTATAACATCATGGGTTCTTACTACCAAAGTAAGGACTATGCAGAAGCCTATGATGCGTGGAAAGCATTGTATGAGACTTGTCCATCAGCGAATATTCGCATCTATACCTATGGTGATAACATCATAGAAGCAAAAATTAAAGAGACGAACGACGACGCTGCAAAGAATGTTTTGATTCAGGAGTTATTAGCACTGTATGATGCGTTTGCCCTGCACTTCCCTGAAGAAAAAGCAAATGCGATGTCCTCAAAAGCGTATCATTTCTACAATTACTACAAGAAGGATGCGGACAGTATTTCCAAAGCGGTAGTCATGTTCGACGAGGCGAAGTCGCTTTTAGGTGATACCATGTCAGTGGCCCATACAGACCGTTACTTCCAGGCAAACGTCAAGGAATTTAATAAAACGAAAGACGTTGATCGATTGTTTGAGGTATACAACTCAGTATTGGTTTCGCTGGAGTTCAACTTTAATACGTTCAATGTTGAAAACTACACGATTGAGCTCAAGGCAGATTCTGTTTTAGGATTCATTGCGTATGCTGATAGCATTCGCCCTATGGCTGAAGCTGCAAAAGCGGCATACGAGTTGGAATTGGCGGCATACGATTCTACAAATGCATACAACAACTCTTCGAAGAAGCGCATGAAGCAAGCAGCGAAACTTCCACCTTTAGTTAAGCCAGAAATGGATGCAACTACACAGGAGTTGGTTAGTGTTTTGGAAAAAGCGGACGAACTAAAGACAAAGTATGAACTGGATGAGCAAGGCCTAACTTCTGTTGACAAGCGTAAGATTTCGAACAATGAAATCCGATTGAGAAACATTAGCAAGGTTCAAAGCAACATTGAGAAAATTTTGAGTCCGCTTTTGACTTGTAATAAACTCACGTTGATTTATAACGAGGAGGCTTTCGAACAGAACAAGGATAATATCGAGTGGTTGAAACGTGCGGGTAACCTGTTACAAAAAGAACGTGTAGGCGATAACGGCGAAATGACTTCTTGTACAGATAATCCTGTATTTATCTCTATCGCAGAAACTTTGTACGAGATAGAGCCAAGCGCACAGGCGGCGTTGAACATGGCGAAATTAGGGGTTAATAAGAGCGATTGGGCTATGGCGAAAAAGTACTACACTGAAGCCATCGAGCAAGAAGAAGATTTACGTCGTAAGGCTAACAGCTACATGGGATTGGCGTATGTCAATCAAAAAATGGGCGCACTTTCTGCGGCCAAGAGCAATTGTCTTAAAGCAGGTCAACTTCGCAAAGATTGGGGTAGTCCATATTTGTATTTAGCGACCTTATACGCTGAAGCAGCAGGGACATGTGGTGCAAATGCAGTTGAGAAAAATGCAGTGTATTGGGCAGCAATCAACAAGTTGAGCTACGCAAGAAGTATTGATCCGAGCATTGCGAATAAAGCGGCGAAATTAATATCTGCCTACACGCAACAAATTCCAGATAAGGGAATTTCATTCCAATTGGGCTACAAGGAAGGCGATAAAATCAACATCGGCTGTTGGATTAACGAAACAGTAAGCGTTAAATTCTACTAGAGCATTTACGCTGCCATTTATATTTCCCCTAGACGAAAGTCTGGGGGATTTTTTTTGCGCTTTTTTACCGACCTTCGTTAGGATGAAAGCTCTCTCTAAAGAACCCAAATCGCTTTTCATTTTGGCAGCGATTTTTTTTATGTCCTGTTCGAATGATTCAAAGGACGTGGCTGCAGTCAGTAAGATACCAGTGGTGTTTCCGTTGAATGAGCAGCACGGCGCGCACATCACCTATAGTGATAGCGGGCAGAAGGTTCTAGAAATTCGCGCAGGATTGCTGCAAGACTTTGGAAATATGGATCCGGCATACGTTTTCTTTGGGGAAGGTATAATGGTGAATTTCTACAGCGCGAATACAAAAACAGCAACGGTCTTAAAAGCGGATACCGCAAGACAGTTGAAGAAGGAGGATCTTTGGGGTATCGGTGGGAACGTTGAAGTAACGAATGGAAAAGGAGAGCGAATGACCACAGAATTATTATTCTGGGATAAAAAAGAAGAGCGTTTGTATAGCGATGCAAAGGTTCAGATCTTATCCGATGGGCAGCTCATCAGAGGTAAAGGCTTTGAAGCAGATCAATCTTTCAATACCTACCGCATTTATAAGGTTCAAGGAGAAATAACAGTAGATGATGAATAAAGCATTACGATTTATAGAGATTTTGTGGCTCGGTGTAGCGGCGGTGAGCGCAGTGGAGATCTATGTTAATTGGGGTACGAATTGGCAGAATACGATAAAGTTTACACTTTTTCTGGGAGCCGGGATATTCATGTATTTCCTCCGCCGACGATCACGTCTTAAACAATAGAAGCAAGAAACATTGGAATATCTTTTACCTATAGTATTTGCTGTATTCTTTTCTGCGCTGTTTTCAGGGTTGGAAATGGCGTATTTGAGCATCAATAAGCTGCATGTTGAGCTTGAACGACAAAAAGGCGGTATTGCCTACAAGGCGTTGGGTTATTTAGTAGATCGACCTGCGGCATTTATTGCGGCCATTCTAGTGGGAAACAATGTCGCATTGGTGCTCTATGGAAATTATATGCACCGTGTACTTACTCCTGTTTTTGAAGGATGGGGTGCCATGGAATACCTCATTCTACTCTTAGAAACCTCCGTTTCAACGGTAGTTATTTTAGTATTTGCAGAATTTCTACCTAAAACGTTGTTTCGCCAAAATGCGGAGGGGCTCATGCGTTGGTTGAGCTTACCAGCATGGTTGTTGTTTTGGCTGTTGCGTTTGCCTAGCGCATTAATGCTTGGCGTAAGCCAGTTCTTCTTGAAGTATGTATTTCGAGTCGAAGTGCAGGAAGAAGAAAATGCCTTTGGTCGCATGGAGCTCGATCATTATGTTAGGGAACGTGTTCCAAGGACGTCAGAGGGAAATGATGAAGTAGATCCGGAATTGGAAATCTTCAAAAATGCGCTCGAATTCCCTGAGACTAAGGCCAGGGAATTTATGATTCCAAGAACTGAAATTGAAAGTGTGGAGGTTAATGAACTTCCCGAAAAGGTGCGGGCATTTTTCATAGAATCTGGATACAGTAAGTTGCTGGTTTACGAAGAAAATATTGATAAGATAATTGGTTATGTCCATGCATTCGAGCTGTTTAAAAAGCCCGACCATCTAAAACGAGTGCTTCGGCCGGTTGCATTTATTCCAGAAAGCATGCGAGCAGATGAGATACTCAATCTCTTCACGAGGGAGAAACGCAATATTGCGGTGGTCTTGGATGAACATGGGGGAACCAGTGGAATGATTACGCTCGAAGATGTAATAGAAGAAATCTTTGGGGAAATAGAGGATGAACACGACACAGAAGAGTTGCTGGAGCGTCAAATAAAAGACGGTGAATGGCTCTTCTCAGCGCGTTTGGACATCTCAGATATCAATGAAAAATGGGGACTTGAGCTTCCGCAGAGCGAAAATTACAATACGCTTGGGGGCTATATTTTAGACCTCTACCAGAGCCTTCCCGAGAAGGGAACGGTGGTTCGCAGTGAGCAATACTTATTCCTCGTACAAAAAACTAAGGCAAACAGGTTGGAAGAGGTGCTTGTAAAGGCCAATTAATTGGCGCCAATCCTTATATTCGCAGACTCATTCATTTAATTGCAAGACAATGGCAACAATCCAACGCATCAGACAGCGCTCAGGACTTTTAGTAGTCGTGGTGTTTGTAGCACTCATTGCTTTCCTCTTAGGAGATTTATTCCGCTCAGGTGGATCTAAGTTTTTTGGAGACCCAAATATCATCGGAACCGTTAATGGACGTGATATCACGCGTCAAGAACTCAGCCAAGGAATGGAGGAGTTACGTGCGGGAAATCCAGAACAATACGCAAACACTAGCAGCATCCAGCTCGCAAACTTTGTTTGGAATAACATCGTTACTGAAGAGTTGCTTTCTGAAGAATTAAGTGCAGCAGGCATGAGCGTAAGTGAGCAGGAGATTTATTTTGATATCATTACCAACCCAAATATTCGTCAAAATTTTACCGGTGCTAACGGGCAGTTTGACGAAAATATGTTCAAGAGTTACATCGCGCAGGTTCGCGAGAATCGTGACGCTTCCGAACAATCTGTAGAGATGTGGACGCAGTGGTTGGCTTTCGAGCGCGCAGTCGCGAATCAAGCACAAAACTTCAAATACACCAACGCAATCGAAAAGGCGATTTTTATGCCTACCGGTCTTGCAGAGACGGAAATTAAACGAGGCGATGCGCAACATCCAGCGCAGTACGTTTATGTCCCGTATATCGATGTAAACGAAGATGAAATCGATGTTACTGAAGAAGATGCAAAGCGTTATTACAATGCGCATAAAGAAGATTTCAAACAGGAAGAAGGACGGAATATTGAATTCATCAACTTCCCATTAGCCCCTTCTGAGTCGGATCGTGAAGCAGTGCGTGCGGAATTGGCCACTCTTTCATTAGAATGGATGAATGAGGAAGATGATTCTGTCTTCGTTAATTTACACAGTGATGTTCGTTTCCAATCGGAATACTACACCACTACAGAATTAGTGGGTACTGGTTTAGATACACTTGTAGACGGACAATCTGTAGGGTATCAGAAGGGACCTATTGATTTAGGTGGAGCTTTTGCAGTGGTTAAACTGGTGGATAGAAAAATTGTCCCAGACAGTGTACAGGCACGTCATATACTCATTCCATTCGCTGGAGCGACAAGAGCTGATGCTTCTATTACACGCAATCCACAAGAAGCAAAGGTACTAGCGGATAGCTTGTTCGCATATCTCGAAGAGAACCCTGCCGCTTTCGAATCTGTAAGTGAAGAGTTTTCTTCAGACATTGTCGCAAAAGAAAAAGGCGGTGATTTAGGTTACTTCTCTCGCGGCGCAATGGCGAAGCCTTTTGAGAACTTCTGTTTCTTTAAGAAAAATGGTGCCATGGGCGTTGTTCCTACGCAGTTCGGTTGGCACGTTATTCAGGTTACGGATCAGAAGGGTTCAAACGACGTCTACAAGATTGGCCAAATCATTCGCGAGATTTTACCTTCGGATGCAACTATTCAGAATCTATACAATCAAGCTTCTGGTTATGCTGCTGAGGCGCAAACCGCAGAAGATTACCGTGCTCTTGCCACTGAAAAGGGATTCTTCTTGCGTCCAGCACGTAATTTAGGTCGTTTTGAAGAAGTAGTCTCAGGATTAGGTTCTGCACGTCGTGTAGTCCGTTGGGCTTGGGATGAAGAAAGAGAAGAAGGCAACATTGGTTTGTTAGAGAACGATGGTAAAGGGTATGTAGTTGTTGTTTTAACAGATCAGCTCAGTGAGGGAACGACTCCATTTGAATTGGTTCAAGGCCAGTGCTTGGAAGCGGCGAAAAAGGATGCGAAGAAGTCTTTGATTACGGAGCGTTTGGAAAATGCTTTGACGGGTGCTAGTACTATTGAAGCGGTTGCAACTGCTGCTGGTAAAGAAGTACGTACACTTAGTTTCCGCATTTCTCAGTTTAACATTGCCGGTGTAGGTAATGAAGCTGAAGTAGTAGGAACGATCTGTGGTTTAGAGCCCGGCGCATTAAGTGGTGTTATCGCTGGTGATAATGGAGCCTTCGTGGCCATTACTTCTCCTGCAACGCCTGCGCCTGCGATCGACTACTCAAATATGGCACAGAATACACAACGTAGTCTTCGTAATCTAGTAGGTACTCAAGCGTATAAAGCACTTGAGGATAAGGCTAAGATTGAGGATATGCGTTATATGATGTTCTAATAGATAGCCATTAGGAAAATAGAGCTTTAAGCGCGCGAGCCGATGCAGATGCATCGGCTCGCGTTTTTTTTTGCCCCATTACGAGAGACGATTCCAGCGTTCAGCGTCGAGCTTTACGAAAATGAAAAGCAGAATAGTGAAGCCCCACAGCGATGAACCGCCGTAGCTAAAGAAGGGAAGAGGTATGCCGATGGTGGGTACGAGCCCAATAGTCATACCTATATTGATGAGCCAGTGTGTAAAAAGGATGCTGGCTACACTGTACCCGTAAACACGCGAAAAGGTATCCTTCTGCTTGTCAGCGAGCCAAATAATGCGACCAATCAAAACAGCGAATAGTGCCATAAGCAATGCCGTTCCTAAGAATCCCCATTCCTCTCCGATTGTACAGAAGATATAATCTGTGCTCTGCTCAGGTACAAAGTTGAGTTTTGTTTGGGTACCGTTCAGATAGCCTTTGCCCGTCCATCCTCCAGAACCAATTGCAATGAGGCTTTGGAGCGTATTGTATCCGGCTCCTGTAGGATCGTCCTCAAGCCCGAGCAATACTTTGATACGAATTTGCTGGTGCGGTGCCAGAACGCGCTCCATGACTTGACCTACGGCGAAGACGGTGACGCTCGCAAGGGCAAATAAGGAGGTGTTAATGGCAATTGGTCTGCGTTTTTTGGGGAGGATAAGGAAGAGTAAAAGCGAAATACTCCCTAAGAAGATAAGGGCAGTTTTAAACGGCAATAGTAATCCAATGATAGCAAGTGCAATCAGTGCTAGCGCAGCACCGATGTAATAGCCGGGCATACCTTCACGGTAAAGCACTAGCAGGAGGCTTAAGTAGACGAGTGTAGATCCTAGATCGGGTTGAAGACCAATGAGGAATCCCGGAAGTAAGAATAAGGTAGCGGCGATTAATCGGTGCGACCATAGTTTCAAATTGGTGCGGGATTGCCCTAAATAAAAGGCAAGCATTAACGCCGTGGCAAACTTCGCAACTTCCGAAGGCTGAAGGCTAAAGGACCCTAGGGCATACCAACTCCGCGCACCACCTATTTTTTTTCCGACAACCAGTACACCGATCAAAAGCAGGAGGGTTAGAATGTACCAGAACGGAGCGAAATTGGTCCACAATCGGTAATTTGAAAGAAGGATACCTAGAATAATAATAAAGCTTCCACCAATGAAAAGTAGTTGCTTGCCGTATTCCTGAGTGAGGTTGAACAGTGACGCTGCCTCTTCATTGTATACAGCAGAATGGATGCTTAGCCAGCCCCAGAAAACAAGGACCGTGTAGATGAGCGCCACTACAGGGTCAATCTTTAACCGGTTTCTATTTCTTCCGTTTCTAGCCATTAGAAATTTGCTTGATAGGTGCTGTCCTCTCCGTAAATGGCAATGTGCTGTTGGCGGTATTCTTCGTGCAGGTCTCCTTCAAACATTCTTGCTTCTAAAGCAGGACGGGTGATGGTGTCGGTGAGGTACTTTTCAGTCATTAGGCTCGCGATTGGCGCTGCCCATCGTGATCCCCAATACCCATTTTCTATAATAACTGCCAGTGCAATCTTTGGTTGGTCCTTTGGCGCAAAGCTTACAAAAATACTGTGGTCTTGCCCGTGCGGATTTTGGGCAGTACCCGTTTTTCCGCATTGGGAAATTTGGGGTATACGTGCTCCTTTTGCGGTTCCGTTTTCAAATACGGCATACATCCCGTCGATAACGACTTCAAAATGCTCTGGATCAACAGTCGTGTATTGTGGCCTGGTAAACGAGGAATCAATAGGGCCATGGTCCGATTCCTTAATGATATGTGGCGTAAAGTAGTAGCCGCGGTTTGCAATCGCTGCGGTCATATTGGCCAATTGGATAGGGGTAGCGACCAATTCCCCTTGTCCGATTCCATTCGAGACAGAAGTTGCCCCTTTCCATGTGGAATAACCTAAAAATCGGTCGTAATAATTTGCGTCAGGAATAAGGCCTTTACGTCCTGTCGGTAAATCATTCCCGAGAAAAGTACCCAATCCAAAACTCTTGACATGATTGCTCCAACGGTTCATGCCAGCATGTGCATCACCGTCTTTATCAATAGTTTTTTGATAAACAGTACAAAAGTAATTATTGCAGCTCTCAGAGATGGCCTCTTTTAACGCTAGCCGGCCACCTCTACAATGACAAGAGACGTGCAATGAGCCGAAGTGGAAGCCGTGGTTACAAGTCATCGCGGTTTGCGGTGAAATGACACCTTCTTGTAAACCTACTAATGCGCCGATGAGTTTAAACGGCGATCCCGGTGGGTATTCGGCTAAGATGCCACGATCAAATAACGGTTTATTGATGCTGTCGTAGTACATGCGCGTATAATTCTTACTGCGCAATCGACCGACCAATTCGTTAGGATCGTAACTAGGAGCGGTGACTAGAGCGAGAATTTCACCGGTTTCAGGCTCTATAGCCACAATAGATCCACGTTTTCCTTTCATCAATGCTTCACCATACCGCTGCAGTTCGAGATCTATGCTGCTGACCAAATCTCGTCCAGGAATAGGCATCTCATCGTGTGCCCCTTCTTTCCAGCTACCCAGTCTGCGGTTTCTGTGATCAACAGTGAAATAGCGCTTGCCATGCGTTCCTTTTAAAACCGCCTCGTAACTCTTGTCGATACCGCTTTTACCCACTAAATCTCCTTGTGAATATTCGGGATTCACGCGAATAAAATCTGTATTGACTTCCCCGATAAACCCGACTACATTCGCACCATTCGTATGTGGATAGTTTCTTAGAATCCGTTTGGATGCGTAGAACCCTGGAAAGGCCTTGAGTTCTGATTTAATTTGTGTGTAGGTAGATTTAGAAAGCATCTTCATGAACATGCTGCTTCTAAAATAACTGTAGTGTTTTGCCTTCTCTAGTCGAGCTTTGATATCCGCAACCTCGAGGTCTAAAAGACGTCCGAGCGCGGCTGTATCTAAATCCTTGATTAAATAAGGACTCACCATTAAATCATACGCTGGACTATTTCCTACGAGGAGCCGACCGTCTCTATCGTAAACATAGCCCCTAGGCGCATAAAGTTTTTCCGCCGCTGTTGCATTGCGTTCAGCCCTTGCGGCATAGTCGTCGTTAATGATTTGCACCTGAAAGAGTCGATACAAAAAGAGCAAACCGACTAAAGCAATTCCAAGATAAAAAGCACTACTACGCGGCATATTTTTTTGAGAATAAGGCGTGAGTAATAGCGAGCAAAATCAAAGTGATTAGACTCGAGACTAAAATTCTTACGAAAAGGAGTAGGGGATTGCCAAAGCCATAATTCTCAGCGGTAAACAGCACCGTATGGTGCAATAAAACGAGTACTGCTGAAGTGGTTAAATAAGGGGCTAAGGCGAGGTGTGAAACGCCTTCATTGTCGTCCGATTTTCTATAACCAATGAGCGCATTTTCCACCCACGGTTTTACCGTAACTAAAGTCAAACAAGCCAAGGTATGTGCCCCGCCACTCTGTTCAAAGGCATCCATAACGCTACCCACACCAAAGGCTATTGCATAAAGTCCAATCCTTGTTACACCGAATGGCAGCCAAAGAAAAAACCACAAATAGAGATACGGATTACCATAGACCGTTAAAGGCAGATCCTGAAGGAGACCCCATTGCACGAGAAGCACTAATGCCAGCCACACTGTGTTTTTCACCATGCTCATAAGGCGGGAATTTGTAATGAATCTAATTGGGCTACATCTTTTAATTTGCTGATGTAAAGCCAATTCATGTTTTTAAAATCGGCACTCAGTGCCACTTTCGCTGTCCAAGTCAGGTCTTCACTGTTTTGAACCGCACTAACGATGGTGCCCGTTAATGTCGACGGTCCAACCGAAGTACGCGTAAAACTGTACACACTATCGCCGGGTAGGGGTCGATTCTCTCTTTGGATATCAATAAGTGTGGCCCATGAAGGATCGGAACCGTCCCAGCGCAATTCACCCAGCCCCTTTTCTGGAATGCGGGCTCCAATATTCCCTTTACTGTGCAGTACCGGTATAATGTGCGCATAAGCATCACTTACTTCAACCACTGATCCGACCCATCCGTCCGGTGTCATCGCACCCATTCCTGGCTGAATGCCATCTCTGCGGCCTGCATGAACGATAATGTAGTTGTTTCTTTTGGTGTACGAATAATCGACGACGCGTGCCGGTATAAAATCGTAGTCTGTAGAATTTGAAAAATGATTGGCAGAAGCGCGTGTCCCCCCTGAGCGAAGTGCTGCATTCTCGCGGGCCAATTCTTCATTGATCGCCTCAAGCCGCCAATACTGCTTCCAGCCAGATAAGCCATTGTGTACGCTCGCGATTGTACCGAAGCCCACATTGTTCAATCTGTGTTCCGCAACGGGGTTTTTAAGCGAATGGCGCAATAGCGCAATGAGCACGAACACTATGAGCAACAGAGTGCTTCGATACTTTGCCAAGAAAAGTATCAGTTGCCGCATAGCAGAGTTTTATTTAGCTTTCTAAAATCGTCTTGAAGTGTTCGATGTTTTTCAACACGATACCTGTACCCCTTACAACGGCGCGTAAAGGATCTTCAGCAACATAAACCGGTAAGTCGGTTTTCGCCGAAATACGTTTGTCTAGACCGCGAAGCATAGAACCACCGCCGGCAAGATAGATTCCGCTGTTGTAGATATCTGCCGCCAATTCTGGTGGTGTATTACTCAGTGCTTCCATCACAGCATCTTCAACGCGCGTAATACTTTTCTCAAGCGCACGGGCTACTTCTATGTGTGTGACCTGAACTTGCTTAGGCTTACCAGAGAGAAGATCACGTCCTTGAACAGAATAAGGTTCTGGGATTTCGTCCAATTCTTCTTGTGCTGCACCAACTGCAATTTTTATGTTTTCAGCCGTGCGCTCACCAACATAAAGGTTGTGTTGTGCACGCATGTACAGGGCAATATCGTTGGTAAAAACATCACCAGCGACTTTAATACTCTTATCACAGACAATACCACCCATCGCCAAGACTGCGATTTCAGTTGTACCGCCACCGATATCAATGATCATATTTCCTTTAGGTTCTAACACATTTACACCGATCCCAACTGCGGCTGCCATAGGTTCGTGAATGAGGTAAACTTCTTTAGCATTGGCGCGTTCTGCAGAGTCTTTAACCGCACGCTTTTCGACTTCAGTGATTCCCGAAGGAATACAAACTACCATACGTAAACTGGGCGGGAACAAACGTTTTTTAAATGCAGGGATGCTTTTAATGAGCTCACGAATCATGTGCTCAGATGCTTCGAAATCAGCAATCACACCGTCTTTCAGTGGACGGATGGTTTTGATGTTTTCATGCGTTTTACCGTGCATCTGTCTCGCCTCTTGCCCAACGGCAATGATTTGACCCGTACGACGGTCTTGTGCAACGATAGACGGGGAGTCAACGACCACCTTGTCTTGATATGTGATTAGCGTATTGGCTGTACCCAAGTCAATCGCTATATCTTCTGTCATGAAACTAAACCAACCCATGTGCTGAAGGTAATAAAAATTAGTGTTTGAAGTGACGAATTCCGGTAGTAACCATAGTCATTCCGTTTTCATCACAATAGGCAATACTTTCTTTGTCACGAATGGAGCCTCCAGGCTGAATAACGCAGGTGATTCCGGCATGATCAGCGATCTCTACACAATCCGGGAATGGGAAAAATGCATCAGAAGCCATGGCAGCACCTTTGAGGTCAAATCCAAAGCGTCCCGCCTTTTCAACCGCTTGATTCAAAGCGTCCACGCGCGAAGTTTGTCCTGTTCCACTCGCAAGGAGTTGACCGTCTTTCGCGAGTACAATTGTATTACTCTTCGTATGCTTACAGACTTTCGCTGCGAAAATCATGTCGGCAATTTGCTTTTGCGTTGGAGCCAATTTTGTAACGGTCTCCATATTCTTTTCACCTTCGGTTAGCGCATCTTTAGCTTGTACGAGTGTTCCATTTAATACGGTACGTACATTAAATGCCGGTACTTCATAATCTTTGAGGATAAGCAGAACCCGATTTTTCTTAGAACGCAAAACCTCCAGCGCATCGTCGTCGTATGCAGGCGCGATAAGTACCTCAAAGAACAACGTGTTCATTTTCTCTGCGGTTACTTTATCTACCCGTCTATTCGCTGCGATGACTCCACCAAAAGCACTAACTGGATCACCAGCTAAGGCGTCGTCCCAAGCTTCTGCAAGCGTAGGACGTGTAGCTAAGCCACATGCATTATTGTGTTTGATGATTGCTATGGTTGTTTCTTCAAATTCTCTGATCAGATTAACCGTTGCATCAATGTCCAAAAGGTTGTTGTAGCTCAATGCTTTTCCATGAATCTGTTCGAGTGCATCATCAAGGTTTCCGAAAAAGGCCGCTTCCTGATGTGGATTCTCGCCGTAACGAAGGGATTGCTTCTTGCGGTTGCTCATTTTTAGATCTAAGCGGTCTCCGGCGAAATAGCGGTGAATGGCCGTGTCGTAATGGCTGCTCTCGTCAAATGCTTCTAATGCATAGCGGCGACGTACCTCTACTGTCGCACCAGCTTCACTGTGTAAGACAGCTAAAGCATCTTCGTATTGCTCCATATTCGAAATGATCCAGCAGTCGTTGAAGTTTTTTGCTGCTGCACGGATCAACGAAATGCCGCCAATGTCAATTTTCTCGATGATATCTTGTTCCGGTGCTCCCGAGGCTACTGTCGCTTCAAAAGGGTAGAGGTCAACGATCACAAGATCAAAGTACGGGATCTCAAACTCACTCATCTGCGCTTGATCGCCTTCGTGCGCTCTTCGCGCCAAAATTCCGCCAAAGACTTTTGGGTGTAAGGTTTTTACACGACCGCCTAAGATGGAAGGATATAAAGTCAAATCTTCAACGCGTTCCACGGCAATGCCGCGATCTTCGATGAATGCTTGAGTCCCTCCTGTGGAGTAGATCGTAGTACCCATCTCATTTAGGGCGTCAACAATTGGGCCTAAGCCGTCCTTGTGAAATACAGAAATTAAGGCGTTTTGGATGCGCATCAATGTGTGTGTTTTTGAAAAATAATGGAAGAAACAAAAGTAATGTTTTCATGCCGTGGGATTGTCTTTTTATTCTCCTAATTTTGAAGGAAATCCCTACCGCATTGTTACTGTTATTAAGACTTGCTAGAGAAAGTGTGCTGTTTGCTGTTATTTCATTGGCAGCGAATAAGTTACGTACGCTATTGTCCCTTCTGGGCATCACCATTGGCATCTTTGCCATTATCCTGGTTTATTCCATAGTAGATTCGTTGGAAAAGAACATTCGTGACAGTGTGAGCCAACTTGGTGATAATGTCGTTTACATACAAAAGTGGCCTTGGGGCGGGGGCGGTGAATACGCTTGGTGGAAATACCTGAATCGTCCAGTGCCTTTGAAAAAAGAATCCGAATTACTACGTAAGCGAAGTCAGTATGCTGAAAACATCGCATTTGGTAGTTCATTAAATGGGGCCACTGCAAAATTTGAAAGCAATAGTACTAGTGGAATAGAAGTTTTAGGTACAACGTTTGAATACGCGCAGATTTGGGATTTTGAACTTGCCGACGGACGCTATTTTACAGAATTAGAAATGAGTGCGGGTCGCCCGTACTGCATCATTGGGGCGGATATTGCGGACGGACTTTTTCCCAATCGCGAGCGCTGTGTAGGGGAACGCATTACTATTGAAGGGCAAAAATTGACCGTTATTGGTGTTTTTGAAAAAGTGGGCCAGAGCCTCGTAGGTCAGAGCTACGATCGCCAAGTATTGGTGCCCTTTACATTCGTTCGTACCGTGGTCAATACCGATCGAAACGATCAAAATTTGATCATGGTGAGTGCAAAGCCGGGTGTGCCTTTGGACCAATTAAAAGATGAACTCACCGGAATCATGCGCTCCTTGCGCAGGCTACGTCCTGGCGCGGATGACGACTTTGCATTGAATGACCCATCATTGATTAAAAACCAATTGGATTCGCTTTTCGGTGTTTTAGGCCTAGTAGGCACCGTGATTGGAGGCTTTTCAATATTGGTTGGAGGCTTCGGTATTGCGAATATCATGTTCGTGAGTGTACGCGAACGCACTAATGAAATAGGGATACAGAAGGCTCTAGGCGCGAAAAATTTCATGGTTCTTTTCCAATTCTTAACGGAGAGTGTTGTGCTCTGTCTGATCGGCGGAATTATGGGGCTGTTCCTAGTCGCACTTGGCGCTTTTGCAGCAACGAAGGCCTTTGACTTTGAAATCGCCTTGAGTTTGGCGAACGTGATTGTAGGCATTGGACTAAGCGCCTTGATAGGGCTTATTTCCGGTTTTATTCCCGCATGGATGGCCGCTAGACTCAACCCGGTCGATGCCATTCGAATGAACGCCTAACCTATAAGCGGTCAGCAACGAATTCGGCGACCCATTCTAAAAGTTCGTGATCCTCCGCGGTAAAAGGGTCCAATTGGTGCGAGTCAATATCGATTTGACCGACTAATTTTTCATCTGCGTAAACGGGGACGACAATCTCACTTTTTGTAGCCAAACTACAGGCTAAATAATTGTCTTGTGCATGCACATCCGGAACCTCAAAGGTTTTGCCTGAGACCGCGACCTGCCCGCAAATACCTCTGCCATAAGGGATGCTGGTATGATCCGTCGCTTCGCCTATATAGGCGCCCAACTCTAATTGGTTTTTGGCATCATTCATCCAATAAAATCCGGTCCAATTGTAATAAGGTACTTCCTTATCTAATACCGTGACGGCAAGCGTTTGTAAGGCCAAACCGCGTAGGTTCTTTCCTTTTTGAAGCTCAGATTTGACGTTTTGCAGTTGAATAGATGTCATAACAGCAAGATTGTTGATAGAATATCGTTTTAATTGAGTAAACGTAGCACGGTTATTGCTTTCCAAGTGCGAAATTAGCAACAATGTACATGCTTTTGTTGTTGTACACATATTAATTAACCCAAATACCTGATATGAGAAAAGTAATACTCTCATTAGCATTCCTAGGATTCTCTTGGTCTGGTTTTGCCCAATCGACCTCGAATGAGTCGCTTAGTTTGCAGGCCTGTCAAGGTGATACCATTGTCTTCGGATTCAACATCACTTCGCCCTTCAACATAGGCAATACCTTTTCGGTAGAGATGAGTGATGCAAGTGGAAATTTTGCCGGAAACTTCGTGAGTATCAATGCATTACTCGCTTATGGTGTAAGCGCAGGGAATGAAATAGATGTCCTCGTTCCAGACAATACAACCCAAGGGGTATATAAATTTAGAATGATTAGTTCTAATCCTGTAGCAATCAGCGATACCATCAGTAACGTGATCATTGGGGCAAATCCACAGACTGGATTTTCAGCCTACAACTGGTTTGATAAAGCAGGTGAACTCACGTTCTGTGAAGGAGATACGGCTTTATTGGTTGTTGACGCCCCACCTATAGGCCAGTCCTACACCTACCAGTGGCTAAACGGTGGAGCTCCGATTGCCGGCGAAACTGGCGATACATTATTTGTAATTGCGTCAGGAACTTACGGTGTTGAAGTGAGTTCTAATCTTTGTGACGCTACCTCTATGGACACGATAGTTAATTCTTATATACCTCCGGCAGCAGTTTTTGCTCAAGGTGGCGCTGGTATTAATTTTGTAGGCATAGATTCCATTCGTATGTGTAAAGGAACCATCGCAACGTTAGAGCACCTTGGCTTTCCAGGCCCAGGAATTTTAGGTTTCAAATACCAATGGTTGAAAGACGATAGTGTCAATATATTTGGCCAACCTGTGATTTATCCTCTTGTAAATGATACATTAAGCTCTATTACTGTTGATACGTCAGGTTCCTGGTTTTTAGAGATTACATCCATTCCAGGTGGTTGTAAAGACACTTCGAAGGTCTACACGGTCATCGTTGATACGGTTCCAGCTACATCAACGCTAGTTCAGAATTGGCCTTGGCAAAGCTTACCGTCAAATACATTGTGTTTAACAGATTCTGCGCTACTTACTGCACAGGATACAGTGTTAGGTAGTACTTGGGAATACCAATGGCAAGTTGCGTATCCTTCAGGTTCAAACAGCTGGTTAAATTTAGCCAATGATACTATGCCTTGGATGGTTGTAGACACATCGATAGTAGCAGATACTGCAGATTACAGACTGCTTGTAACCAACGAAGCGTGTTCTTTCATAACTAATGAGCAGACGATAAACTTTGTGAATTTCCCGTCAATACTCATTCAGCCTGGGGATTCTCTGGGTATATGTGTTTACGATAGCGTTTTAGTGAGTCTGCAAAGCAACGCGTTGAACTTTGCTTGGAATGGTGGTTTTTATACTGGAAAACAGAACTTCCTTTCTGTACCAGGTCAATATGTGATTGAAGCCATTGGAATAAACCAATGTATTACGGTTGATACACTCGATATCTATAATTACACTTTAGTGGCAGCAGCTTCGGCAAATCCACCAGTGATTTCTCCAGGTGAATCCACAGTGCTCTCAGCGACAGGCGGGGTATCGTACTATTGGTTTGCTGATGCTCCTTCTTATTATAGTAATCAACAATCCTCTACGACACAAGCCTTACCTTCTGTCGATACCATAACGTACTTCATTCAAGTAGAAGACCTAAACGGTTGTGAAGACACCGCAAGTGTCCAAGTATTTGTTGTTGAACAAGATTCAGCAGTGATTTATGCTGCAACTTATGGAAACATTCAAAACGTCATTACGCCAAATGGCGATGGACGTAATGATGTACTCGATCTCAGCGGCATCACTGCCGGAGACGATTGTGAATTTACGGTATATACGCGCTGGGGTACACCCGTGTTTAATCAGGAGGTATACAATAACGCATGGGGTGGAACGACCGACGGTGGTTCTGCACTTGAGGACGGAACGTATTATTTTGTGTTGACCCACAATAATGAGATACGGGTGAAATCGGCGGTAACCATCTTAAACAACTTCTAATCATGAAAAAGTTAGTATTTACACTCGCATTAGTTGTTGGAAGTTGGACGGTTCAAGCCCAGCAGCTTCCCTTAATTTCAAATTATTTGAATACTGCACATCTCTTTAATCCTGCTTTTAGCGGATTAGATGGGAAAACGGAGATTACTGTTTTGAATAGACGTCAATGGACAGATATTCAGGGTGCTCCCGAAACACAGTTCATGGCGTTCAATGGCAATCGTGAAGACCTGAAGTTTGGGTACAGCGGTTATGCATTTAATGACGTTACGGATATTGTTTCACGCGCAGGATTCTACGGTTCCTACGCATGGCACGTAAAGTTTACCGATCAAAACAGCCTAAGCTTAGGTCTAGGTGCCGGTTATGTGAACAATACCATTAACGTGGGTGGTATTCGTGTACAGGACGCTTTAGACCCAGTATTATTCTCTGCATTAAATAGAGCCAAGTTTGATCTGAACTTTGGGTTTAACCTCAAATTCGGCGACTTCTCTTTCGGAGCAGCAGTACCGAACATTTTAGCGCCTAAGGTAGATTTCTCAGACAACTACGTCATTAGTCCCTTCCAGTACCAGTACATGCGTCACTATGTAGTGAACACTCAGTACGATGTGAACTTGCAAAAGGGTCTCATGACCTTAAGTCCTTTTGTCACTGTTCGTGCGAATGAAGTAACTATTCCACAAGTGGATGCGGGTTTAATGTTTAACCATAAAGAGTATTTCTTTATAGGTGCAGCTTACCGTTCTTCTTATGCAGTAACGGCGAATACCGGAGTGCATTTGACGGAAAACATCACTTTGGGTTATGCGTATGATTTCTCGCTGAATACCTACGGTTTTGCATTGGGTAATTCGCATGAATTTATGCTCCGCTATTCTTTTGGCGAAAGCAAAAAAGACAAGCGATTGGAGAACGAGCTGAAAAAATTGAAGGACCGTCAAAATCGTCAGTCTGGAGATCTTGAAGACCTTCTGAACGACCGTCTTGATGAATTCAAGGATGAGGTTTCTGCTCAGCAGAAAGAGCTATTTGATGCAGAAAAAGAAAACCTAAAAGGAGAACTTAGTGAAGCCGTTTCTCAGGCAGCAGCGGGTTCTGGAAATAACGGCTTTAATGGAAATGGCGCTGCAAATGCGGGTACTGTTGGTGGTAATGGAGCTGGTGCAATGAACAATGGCGCCAACAATCAAACCGGCGCATACCCGAACATTACTTATCCGCAAACGCCACAAGGCGGTCAGGTGAAAAGTAATATTAAAGGCTACGATCCTAACCAATACGCAGGAAATGTTCAGGCAGGGTCACGCGGTTACTATGTGACTGCCGGCGTGTTCGGTTCTGTGACGAATGCCAACAAACTTCAGGCACGTTTGAGCAAGCAAGGCATTGCTTCTGATGTGTTCCAAGATCCAGGAAATAACATGTACTACGTCTTCTTATTGAAGTTCAACAACTACGAATCAGCGAAACAAGCGCAGACGAGTGGATTTAACGGACAGTACGGTGGCAAACTTTGGATTAAGTCCCTGTAATACATAGAAGAAAAAAACACAAAAAACCCGGCGCATCGCGCCGGGTTTTTTTATGCCAAATTTTGGGTTATTTTTTTTCGGCTTCCCGCGTTGGGTAAATAAGGTCCGGGTTTGTTGGGGTATTGTCCTTAGCGAGCTTTCCGCCGTTTAAGATGCGCTCAGCTTGGGTAAGGTGCCTGGCGATGTGTGGGATAATGATTTCAAGTGCCGTAATGGATTTAATCTTAAACGGCGGCAACGCTGAGGTTACCTTGGTATTGCACAAATCCTTACTGTTAGGAATGATTCGCACCAACTTTTCAATCTGACTGAGGTCCGCAATGAAGTTCTCCATGACTTTCTGCGGAGCAATTTTTAAATCTGGATTTCTTAGGCGGCGTGGTTTTAGTTTTCTGGGTGCGGGGATTTTCAGTGCTTTCGCCTTGGTTATAGGTTGCATCCATACCCGCGCTTTTTTTGTGAACCAGCCCATTTTTATACTGCTGGATTCTTTTGCTTCAGGCAATTGGCACACTTTAGTCAATTGCGGCAGATACACCTCATTCACATTGTTGATGTGTTCGATGCATTCAATAGCAGACCACTGTTCCCCTTCAGGAATAAAAAAGAGCTCTTCGTCTTCTAGGAAGTAGAATGCCCGCTCAAATTGAGCTTTGTGTTGGGCCAATTCGTTTAAACGGTTTGCTATGTATTCGGGTGTTTGCATGCGCTATTTTGAGTCTGCTTCGGTAGTAATGCGATGGAATACTTCGTAAACGCCTTGTAGGTGCATTATGTTTTGAGCAACAAAGGTGAGTTTATCTCCTTTTTGTTTGATTTGAACGCTGCGTGGGTGCTTTTGTAGATAACCTAGGACGTCAGAGAAAATGGGTAGTTGGTAGTACGGACTGTTATTTTCAGCCGCAAAGTGCGCAATAAGTTTACCGCCCTTAATGATGATTTTCGTGAAGCCAATGTGCTTCGCAAGCCATTTAATGCGGATGCTGTACAGCAGGTCTTCGACTTGTGGGGGAATCGGTCCGAATCGGTCTTCCAATTCTAATTGGAACAGCAACAGATCTTCCTCTTTTTCCAGCTCACCCATGCGCTGGTATAATTTCAACCGCTCTTCAATGTTATTAACGTATTCGTCTGGAATATGAAGCGCGAGATCAGTGTCTATTTGGACCTCATCCACGAAATGCGACCCTTCGGTTTTATCCGGCTGGTCGTACAAATCTTTGAATTCATTTTCTTTGAGTTCATTCACCGCTTCGGCCAGAATCTTTTGATATGTATCGAAGCCCATGTCGGAAATGAAGCCGCTTTGTTCGCCGCCCAACAGATCGCCAGCGCCCCGAATTTCGAGGTCCTTCATGGCAATTTTAAATCCAGAACCTAGATCTGTAAACTGCTCTAAAGCCTGGAGTCGCTTGCGCGCCTCGTCCGTAAGCGTGCTAAGTGGCGGTGCAATCAGTTTACAGAATGCCTTTTTGTTGGAGCGTCCTACACGCCCGCGCATTTGGTGCAAGTCGGACATGCCAAAGTGGTTGGCGTTGTTGATAATGATGGTATTCGCATTGGGCACATCCAAGCCACTTTCGATAATAGACGTAGCGACTAAAACGTCGTATTTCCCGTCCATAAAATCCAACATGATTTTTTCCAATTTCTTACCGTCCAATTGACCGTGGCCTATGGCAATTCGCGCGTCGGGCACCAAACGTTGAATCATTCCAGCGACTTCCTGTATGTTGCTGACTCGATTATTGATAAAGAAAACTTGTCCACCGCGTTGGATTTCGTAACTCACTGAATCGCGAATGGCTTCTTCTGTGAATCCGATCAATTCTGTTTCAATGGGTTGTCTGTTTGGTGGAGGAGTAGTCATTACACTGAGGTCGCGTGCGGCCATCAGCGAAAACTGTAGGGTGCGCGGAATAGGCGTGGCGGTCAACGTCAAGGTATCAACACCCACCTTCAGCGTCTTTATTTTATCCTTTACCCCTACGCCAAATTTTTGTTCTTCGTCCACAATAAGGAGCCCGAGGTCTTTGAATTCCACGGTCTTACTGACCAATTTATGGGTGCCTATAAGAATATCTACTTTGCCACTTTTAAGATTCGCTAAGGTCTCGCGTTGCTGCTTGGCCGTGCGAAATCTATTGATGTAATCTACCGTTACGGGAAAACCCTCCAGCCGTTTGGTAAAGGTCTTGAAGTGTTGGAAAGCGAGAATCGTGGTTGGCACAAGCACAGCGACTTGTTTACCATTTGCAGCAGCTTTGAATGCTGCGCGTATGGCAATTTCAGTTTTACCAAAGCCCACATCACCACAAATGAGGCGGTCCATTGGCATGGGGCGCTCCATGTCCTTCTTCACTGCTTCCGTCGCCGAAACTTGGTCGGGCGTATCTTCGTATAAGAAACTGGCTTCCAATTCATGTTGGAGGTAGCCGTCTGGCGCACATTCGAAGCCAATAGCTTCTTTGCGTTTTGCGTACAATTGGATCAAATCAAAGGCAATCTGCTTCACCTTCGCTTTCGTCTTCTTTTTCAGCGATTGCCATTGTGGGCTGCCCAGCTTATTCAATTGCGGGGCCGTACCATCTTTGCCGTTAAACTTACTGATCTTATGCAGCGAATGAATGCTTACATACAGAATATCGTTGTCCCGATAGACTAATTTTATAGCCTCTTGCACGGTACCGTTATTGTCGATTTTTTGAAGCCCGCCAAACTTACCCACACCGTGGTCAACATGCGTTACATAATCGCCAAACTCTAATGCGTTGAGTTGTTCTAGTGTGATGGCCTGTTTTTTCTGGGCACCGTTTTTAATGTTGAACCGCTGGTAACGGTCGAAAATCTGGTGATCAGTATAGAGATAGACACCGGCTACTTCGTCTTCAAAACCTTCGTGTAAGGATGTGGTAGTAGTGTCGTACTGCGGGGCAAGCTCCAAATCCTCAAAAATGGCCTTGAACCGGTCTATTTGCTTTTCGTTCGCGCACATCAACACGGCCCGCTTGCCCCGCCCATCTACATCGAGTAGCGTTTGAGCAAGAAGATTGAAGTCCTTATTAAACGCGCGCTGCGGAAGTGCTTTGCTCTCTATGGTTTGCGTATGCCACTGGGCTTTGCCAAATTCTACGCGACTGTAATCCATAAGATCACGCTTCATCGCATCGCCTGAAACAAAAAGCTCGCTAGGCGCACCGCGTTTCACGGCATCTCCCAGCTGCTCGTAGGTTTCGTGGGCCAATTCCATTAATCGGTCCAAACCTGCCGTCAGCAATGCAGGCGTATCCAGCCATACTTGCGTCTGCTTAGGTAAATAGCTTAAAAAGGAGCTGCGCTGCTCGAGGAAGGTTTTGTTTTCAACGTTCGGAACTATGCTCATTTTGCTCGCCTTCCCAATGGTGCGTTGGCTCTCAATATCGAAATAACGAATACTCTCTACCTCATCGTCAAAAAATTCTACCCGATACGGGTGGTCTTTTGAAAAAGAGAAGATGTCCACAATACCTCCGCGTACCGAAAATTGTCCGGGACTTGTGACAAAGTCCACCCGTTCGAATTGGTATTCAAAAAGGGTTTCGTTTAAAAAATCGATCGATATGCGTTCGCCCACATGAAGCTTAAGGGTGTTGCTTTCCAATTCCTTTTTAGTGACTACTTTTTCGAAAAGTGCTTCCGTGTAGGTGATCACTAGCGGTGAACGTCGTCTGCTGCTGAGATGATTGAGTACCTCTGCCCGAAGCAGAACGTTGGCGTTATCGGTTTGAGCCACTTCGTAAGGTCTGCGGTAAGAAGCCGGGTAGAAATAACACGGCACCTTAGGCAGGAGCTTTTGAAGGTCGTTTTGAAGGTAGGCCGCCTGCTCTTTACTCTGTGCGATCAGGAGTTGAGGAGCATCGGTTTGTACAAAAGCGGCAGCGGCTAAAAGAGCAGTATGAGAGCCACCTGCGGTGGCACACCCGATGGCTGTGCGTTGGTTGTCTTTGGCAGCCTCAACTAAGGCTTGAATGAGCGGGTGTTCATCGTAATAGCTAAGTAAGTCTGCCAGTTCCAAGGGTTATTCTTTGTATTTCTGCAAAAATGCATGGGCGGTCTCGACCATACGCGGCGATCCTATGAAAATAGGTACCCGCTGGTGCAATTCCGTAGGGTCTATTTCCAAAATTCGCTTTGCGCCGTTCGTGGCCATGCCGCCGGCTTGTTCAACAATAAAAGCGAGTGGATTACACTCGTACAGAAGTCGAAGTTTACCATTTGGTGCCATCGTTCCTGTGGGGTAAAGATACACCCCGCCTTTTATAAGATTGCGGTGAAAATCGGAAACTAATGAGCCTATGTAACGGGAGGTATAGGGCCGATTTGTGGCTTCGTCAAACTCTTGACAATATTTCAAATACTGCTTTACCCCAGTGGGAAAGTGCACATAATTCCCTTCGTTAACACTGTAGATTTTACCCTCAGCGGGGATGGTCATGTTCGGGTGGGATAAACAGAAAACTCCGATGGACGGGTCCAGCGTAAACCCGTTCACACCATTTCCTGTGGTGTATACCAGCATGGTCGATGAGCCGTAAACGACATACCCCGCTGCGATTTGTGCATCTCCGGGCTGTAAAAAATCTTTTAAACTGACCGGACTTCCGGTAGGTGTGATGCGGCGGTAGATAGAGAAAATAGTACCCACGCTCACGTTAACGTCAATATTAGAGGATCCATCGAGCGGATCCATGAGCACGATGTATTTTGCGTCGGCATGAATTTCATCGTCGAAGCCGATAAAGGAATCTTCTTCCTCCGAAGCGACACCGCAAACCTGCCCCATGCTGCGAAGTGCGCGCATAAAAGTGTCGTTGGCTATGACGTCTAATTTCTGTTGCTGTTCGCCTTGCACATTTTCAGAGCCTATAGCGCCTAAAATATCTGCCAAACCGGCTTTATTGATTTCTCTATTCACCACTTTCGCGGCAAGGCGAATAGAAGTCAAGAGTTGCGATAGTTCTCCGGATGCAAACGGAAAATCTTTTTGGTTCTCGACGATAAATTCGCCGAGCGTGGTGGGTTGTACCATGGTCAGTGGTTCTTTGGTTGTGATAGGTGGGGGCAAGTTAGCCATTTTCTGTGGGAATCGCCTGAAACTAAAGATTACCTTTACCCCATGAGATTCGACGGACAAGTACGTGCTAAAAAGCACTTGGGACAACACTTCCTCAAAGATGAGAGTATCGCAGAACGCATTGCGGCTGTAGTGCCTTTTGAGGGTGTAGAAAAAGTTTTAGAAATCGGTCCAGGTATGGGCGTGATGACGAAATATTTGTTGAGAAATCCGTCCATAGAAACGTGGGTGATTGAGATTGATGAGGAGAGCGTGAGTTATTTACAAGCGAACTACAACCAACTCAGTGCCCGTATTTTACAGGAGGATTTCTTGAAATGGAATCCTTCAAGAACCTTTGACGATACACCGTTCGCCCTAATCGGTAACTTTCCGTACAATATTTCTTCTCAGATTGTTTTCAAGGTATTAGAAGAGCGCCATCAAATCCCTCTTTTTGGCGGGATGTTTCAGAAAGAAGTGGCCGAGCGTTTGTGTGCTCCGCCGGGGAATAAAACCTATGGTATCCTATCCGTTTTATGTCAAGCGTATTATGATTTAACATACGACTTCACAGTACCGCCTACAGTATTTAATCCACCGCCAAAGGTGGAGAGTGGAGTAATGCACATGGTTCGGAAATCAACGGATCCGGACATTTCCTTTGCCATTCTTAAACGCGGAGTGAAGGCGGCTTTTGGACAGCGGAGAAAAACGTTACGTAATGCTTTGAAAGTCCTTAACTTGCCTATAGGCTTTGACCACCCGTATTTAACGAAACGTGCGGAGCAACTGAGCCATTTGGAGTTTGTGGAATTGCTAAATGCCATTGAAGATGGAAGAACTCAATCTTAACGATAGAATTGTTGAAGCAGCGGGTGTAACAGACGCGTCGACTTTTGAGGCCTTGATGGAAGGTATTCACGCTGCGGATATTGCTGAGGTTTTAGAAACGATGGAGGTTGATGAGGTGGAGAGCCTTCTTGATCGGCTTGATTCTGAGCGTGTAGCGGACGTCTTAGTAGAGATTGATGAGGATCTTCGGGCTGATCTTCTCACACGTTATTCCACTGAGGATATCGCGCATGAGTTGGTCGAAAACATGGATAGCGATGATGCTGCGGATATGTTGTCAGAACTTTCAGATGAACTCACAAAGGAGGTACTCTCTAAGGTTGAAGATGTCGAGCAAGCCAAAAAAATTGCACAACTCCTTACACACGATGAAGATTCTGCAGGAGCCTTGATGGGTACGGAATTAGTCAAGGTTAATGAAGGTCTAACTGCATTGCGTTGTGTGGCAGCAATGAGAAATCAAGCTGAAAATATCGATCGCGTTCATGCAGTATATGTAGTCAACGATGCGGATATTTTGGTGGGTACATTAAGCTTAAAGAAGCTGCTTACAGCAAAACGTACTGCCAATATCACGGATCTTTACACGCCTATAAAGCATACCGTACTCTCAAATACCCCTGCTGAGGATGTGGCAAACATGATGCAGAAATACGATTTGTTTGTTCTGCCAGTGGTTAATGCGGCGGGCGAATTATTGGGTCGAATCACGTTAGATGATGTGGTTGACTTTATTCGTGAAGAAGCGGAGCGTGATTACCAATTGGCGTCAGGTTTGACCGATGAGGTTGAAAGTGACGATACGGTTTTTGAAGTTACAAGAGCACGCATACCGTGGTTGCTTATCGGTCTCTTTGGTGGATTGATAGTGGCACTGATGTTGGGCGAAAACGAAGGTGATATTAAATCGGTTCCAGCATTGGCCTTATTCATGCCTTTGATTGCGGCTATGGCGGGAAATGTTGGAGTTCAATCTTCAGCGATTGTTGTTCAAGCCTTAGCCTCAGATAAGAAGGAGCAGAATATCATTGCGAAACTCTGGAAAGAATTATCTGTGGGTTTGGTAAATGGACTCATACTAGCGAGTACGATGTACGGGGCAGGCTTGCTTTTGGGTTACGACCAATTGGTCACCTTGACGGTTGCCGTTTCCTTACTCACTGTGATCGTCTTTGCATCCTTGTTTGGGACGTTCATACCCTTGCTGCTGAATAGATTCAACATCGACGCAGCGCTTGCAACGGGCCCATTTATTACTACGGCCAATGATGTGATTGGATTGATTATTTATTTCCAAATTGGTCGTTATATCATCGGATACTGATGAAGGCATTACTCCTAGACGATACGCATCCGCTCCTAGAAGAAGGTTTGAGCGCGGGTGGATTGGAATTGGTTCGAGCGTTTGACGAACCCTTGGCAGCGCTCACTGAAAGGCATGCTGATGCTGAAGTGATTATCATTCGTTCACGCCTGAAAGTAACTAAGGATTTCTTGAATGCTTTTCCTCAACTTAAAGTCATTGGGCGTCTTGGCGCCGGGCTGGAAAATATAGATGTTGAAGAAGCAGCCCGAAAGCAGATCGTTTGTCTGCGCGTACCGGAGGGAAATGCACGTGCAGTTGCGGAGCATGCTTTAGGAATGCTCTTGAGTCTACTCAATCACTTGCCGCGTGTTCAGCGTGAGATCAAAGAGGGAAAATGGTTGCGTGAGTCGAACAAGGGCCGTGAGCTCCAGGCCCTCAAGGTGGGGGTGATTGGCTACGGTGTAATGGGTGGCACCTTCGCACGTTTGCTTGATGCGATGGGCGTAACAGTACTTGCGTGTGATAAATACAAGACAGGCTACGCAGAAGGTGGTATCAAGGAGTGCACATTACACGAGCTCTACAACGAATCGGATGTCATTAGTTTGCATCTGCCATTAACAGCGGAAACTCGGGACTATGCGAATGCCGAATTTTTCGCTTCATTCGACAAACCCATTCACTTTCTCAACACCGCGCGTGGGCCCATTTTAAATACAGCCGCTTTAGTAGCTGCCCTTGATTCCGGGAAAGTGCTGAGTGCAGGATTGGACGTGTTGGAATATGAGAAGTCCAGTTTTACAAGTCTCTTTGAAGGACCACTGCCACCGGCATTAACTGCTTTGCTTGAACGTGAAAACGTGTTATTAAGTCCACATATTGCGGGCTGGACCAAAGAAAGCTTTGAAAAAATGGGCGCAGGATTGGCGCAAAAGGTTTTGGTAGTTCTTAAAACTGTTTAAAAACAAACTGAACGATATCTGGCGTACGCTGCTCAAGGAGAATATCGAGCCCTTTTGTTTCGCGCTCTTCATCTTCTTTACGGTAATGTCTTATGGTTAAAAGTGCTGTGTCAGAGACCAATTCTAAGTCGAATAAATCGGTCAATTCGCCTATCACTTTTGGGACGATAATAGGGTCATGATTTATACAGAACACAGCCTTCGTTGCAGTATTACGCATGAGATTGACCACGACGCCTTGATCCGCAAACAGCTGGTAAATAGCACTGAGGTGGTGTTCTACGATAAACGCCAAATCCTTAGTCTTTAGCTGAAGCAGTGCTTGATTTTTCTTTAATATGAAATTGGGCACTTCAGGTGTAGCGCGTTCGACACCACCTATAGTTGTTCCATCCGCCGCTGGGTCTACGAAACTTTTGATGTGTAAAGGAATGCCTTTCTTTTTAAGCGGCTGAATGGTTTTGGGGTGAATGATTGATGCCCCATAAAAAGCAAGTTCAATGGCTTCGTTGAAGGGTAATTGGTCAATCTTAGTCGTGTTTTGGAAAGTCTTCGGGTCGCCGTTTAACATACCAGGGACATCCTTCCAGATGGTTAAGCTGTCGGCACCCAAACAGAACGCGAAAACAGCACCAGTATAATCCGAACCTTCACGACCTAAAGTGGTCGGTTTACCTGAGGCAGTAGCGCCTATGAAGCCTTGAACCACATTCACTTTACCCGAATCTAAACGATTTTGTATGGCGGTTGTGGTTTCCTCCCAACGTACAGTGGCCCTTCTGAATTGGTCGTCTGTATGGACCAGAAGTCGAGTATCTTGCCAAACGGTAGGGGTGATCCTCCCAATATAGGCAGCGATAATTTTCGTTGAAATGAGTTCCCCATGATGAACAATAAAGTCATAGGCCTCGCCATAAGACAGGTCGGTCCGATCAATCCCCGCGCTTACTTGATGAAGGAGTTCTTGAACTTCCGATTTTACAGCACCGGGTTCTTCAAATAGTGCTTCAATAATTTCAAAGTGAAATTCACGAATCGCATCTATTTTATCCTTGGCCAATTCTAGTGCATTGCGGCTCCAGTACCCAACAACTTCTTCAAAAGCGTTGGTTGTTTTTCCCATTGCACTTACAACCACGACCATTGGGCGCTGTGCAAACAGACCAATGATTCGAGCGACATTTCGCACACTGTCGGCGTCTTTCACTGAAGCGCCACCAAATTTGAAGACTAGCGGTGTACTCATTTCAAAGCATTCAATTGTTCGCGTGTCAACGTACCCAAATGCCATTCGGGGTCGAGCGATGCGTTATATTTTTTGTAGAAATTCAAAGCGGGTTCGTTCCATTCTAGAACCGTCCATTCCATTCTCCCTACGTTCTGTTTTACTGCCTCAGCTACGACCTGGTCAAACAATTCTTTGCCTAGACCTGCTTTGCGATACTCAGGCTTTACATAGAGGTCTTCAAGGTGTAGTGTGGGCCCTTTCCATGTGCTGTAGCGCGGGTAAAACAGCGCCATTCCAATAATACCAAACTTTAAATCTTCCGCCACAAAGCATTCAAAGCGCTGCTCTGAAAAGCCGTGCTCCTTTAAGTCCTCTGGGGAAATAATTACAGCATTGGGTTCTCTTTCGTAAATAGCCAATTCCGTGATAAGCGCGTGTACCGCAACCATATCTTCTTTTAGTGCCTTGCGAATCCTAAACATAGTGTTACGAAGGTACTGCAATCTCTGCTTCTTCCTTTCCTTGTGTTACATTGTCGAGGTATAAGCCGTGTTCTATCGTCCCCCGAAGCAAATCGTCCATCGTTTCGCGTTCGCGAATCAGATAGGATCGGTTACCTTCAATCAGGACCTCTGCAGGTCGTACTCTGCTGTTGTATTGAGAAGACATGCTGCTGCAATAAGCACCTGCGTTATGAAATGCTAACAAGTCGCCATTGCGAACCTCATTTAATTTTCGGTCGTAACCAAAAGTGTCCGTTTCACAGACATAACCGACGATAGTGTACAGCCGCTGCTCGCCATCGGGATTACTAATATTTTCAATGTGATGGTAGGCATTGTACATCATCGGTCTTGGGAAATGATTGAATCCACTATTGACCTGAGCAAATACAGTAGATGGTGTGGTTTTCATGCTGTTTACCCTTGTGATAAAAGCACCAGCTTCGCTCACAAGAAATTTTCCTGGTTCGAAAATGAGTTTTAAATCGCGTCCATATTCTAAACAGAATTCCTTGAATCTCGTGCTCATTTTGTTACCGAAACTTTCAATATCTGTAGCGGATTCCCCAGGTTTGTAGCCCACTTTGAATCCTGAACCGAAATCGATATAGGTAAGCTCTTTGAAATCGTGGGCGAGATCCATTAATAAATCTGCGCCGCGCATAAAGGCATCGATGTCTAAAATATCGGATCCGGTATGCATATGAAGTCCATGCACGTGCAGTCCCATATTTTGCACGATTCGGTGCAGATGACGTACTTGATGAATAGAGATTCCAAATTTAGAATCAATGTGACCCACTGAAATTTTTGCGTTGCCACCGGCCATAATGTGTGGGTTAATACGCACACAAACGGGTACAGAGTTCCCAAACTCATTGGCAAACTCTTCGAGAGTTTCGAGGTTGTCGATATTGATTTGAACACCTATTTCGACAGCCGACTTGATTTCATGAATACCCACGCCATTTGGTGTGAATAAAATCTGGTCGGGTCGAAATCCGGCGTGCAGACCCAATTCAATTTCCCCTAAACTTACTGCATCTAAACCCGCGCCAAGCGAACGCATAAGCTTGAGTATATTCAGATTATTGAGTGCCTTACAAGCGTAGTGAATATCCACATCGATGGAAGGATCAAAAGCCTGCTTCATTCTAAAATATTGACCGCGAATGGTTTTCGCATCATATACGTAAAGCGGGGCGCCAAAGGCTTCCACCCACTGTGCGGCATCGTTTAAAGGAAACTTCGTCATAGTTAGCGTATTTGCCGCAAAAGTACCTGGACTTTTGAGCAAAAAGGCCAAATGAAGCTAAATAGTCTAAAATATTACAGATTGTTAAAATTATAACAAACAGCTGATAGCCGCTGCTTTTTCCACGATGGCCTCAAGGCTGTTACTTCCGAAGTTGGTTCGCATCCGCCTTTATTATTTCAACGACGCTAGGGTCGACTAGGGTGGAGGTATCTCCAAGATTGGTAGTATCTCCTTCCGCCACTTTTCGAAGAATACGGCGCATGATTTTTCCAGAGCGTGTCTTTGGCAAACCCGGTACGATTTGAATCATATCGGGTTTAGCAATTGGCCCAATTTCAGCAACCAAAGTGCCGATAATGGATGTTCTCACGGCCTGAGCATCCTGTATTCCTCCATCAACTATCACATATGCATAAATCCCTTGACCTTTAATATCGTGCGGGTAACCGACAACTGCACTTTCAGTAACAAGAGGCGATGCGTTAATGGCATTTTCTATTTCTGCAGTACCAAATCTATGACCACTCACGTTGATCACGTCGTCCACACGACCAATGATTCTGTACATTCCTTCTTCCCTGCGTGCACCGTCACCGGTAAAGTAATAGCCTTCGTAGTTGCTGAAGTACACATTCTTACAACGTTCGTGATCTCCGTATGTAGTGCGAAGCATTGACGGCCAAGGGTGTTTTATGCACAAGTAGCCTTCAACACCGTCTCCTTCTATCTCATTGCCATTGGCATCCAGAAGTACGGGTTGGATCCCAGGTAATGGGCGTCCTGCGTAGGTCGGTCGTTGCGGGCTGAGATTCCCAAGTCCCGATATCATTATGCCTCCTGTTTCTGTTTGCCACCAAGTATCTACTACTGGACAATTTCCACGCCCAACTTTGTCGTGGTACCAATGCCATGCCTCTGTATTTATGGGCTCACCTACAGATCCAATCACTTTTAGATCCCCCAGTTCTGCGCGATCTACAAATTCATCGCCGCAGGCCATAAGGGCGCGGATCGCAGTGGGTGCAGTGTAGAATTGGTTCACACCATATTTATCGCAAACATCCCAGAAACGCCCGGCATCTGGAAAAGTCGGTACGCCTTCAAACATGAGTGTTGTCGCACCGTTGAGCAGCGGTCCATAAATAATATAGCTGTGTCCGGTGATCCATCCCACATCAGCGGTACACCAATACACATCGCCACGCTCGTATTGAAACACATTTTTAAAGCTGTATCCGGCATACACCATGTAGCCACCGCAGGTGTGTACCACGCCCTTTGGTTTTCCAGTAGAACCTGAAGTGTACAAAATGAAAAGCAGATCTTCAGCTTCCATGGGTTCAGCCGGGCAATCTGTACCCACTTCCACAACGGCTTCGTGATACCAACAGTCACGTCCCTCTAACATAGTCACGTCCCTCCCATCCCGGCGAACAACGATCACGCTTTCTACAGACGTGCACTGTTCCAATGCTTCATCTACGGTTGCTTTTACAGGTAAAGCTTTTTCACCGCGATACATTCCATCAGCGGTTAAAACACAAACACACTGACTATCGTTGATTCGATCCGCTAAGGCATTCGAAGAAAATCCAGCAAATACTACGGAGTGTACCGCGCCAATTCGCGCACACGCTAGTACTCCAATGGTTAATTCGGGAATCATTGGCATGTAGACTGCAACCCGATCTCCTTTTTTAACGCCTTTCGCCTTTAAAACATTCGCGAAACGACTTACTTCATTGTGCAATTCGCTATACGAAAGGCGTACTTCTTGTTCCTTTGGATCATTAGGTTCCCACAAGAGCGCGATATCCGCTCCACGTTCTTTAAGATGGCGGTCAAGGCAGTTTTCAGTAATATTCAGACGGCCTCCTTGAAACCATTTTACTTCGGGCGTTTCAAATTCCCATTCAAGCGTTTTATGCCAAGGCGCTTGCCAACTATATGCTGCTGCAATTTCTTCCCAAAATTTAACAGGATCATTTATTGATGCGGCATAGGCTTTCTCATAATCTGAGAAGGTCCTTAGTTGAATTTGATCCATTGGAAGTGAGTTAGTGGTTCTGATTCCAATTTAGGACAAAAAATTTACCTTCTACTTCCGAAATAAGTAGGCCTTTCTGCTCTAGATACTCTGGTGATTTCATGCGTTCCAAAAGTTGCTCGTGCTCAAGCACTTCAAAACTGGGTTTGTGATTATTCGGAAGCTGAGGTCTCTTGATTTTATAGGTTTTGACCCAATTCATTACGCTTACATGTGAGATACCTAGAATGCGTTCAATTTCACGATAACTCACCCCTTCTATATAAAGCTGAAGGGCTTTAACGACGTAATAATCAGAGATGCGTTTGCCTAATTTTTGTACTGTGAAATAGTAGTTGCATTCTTTGCAACGGTAGCGTTGACGCTCTTTAATTATCCCACTTTTCACATAGCTTGCGCTAGAACATTTAGGACAATGTTTGACTTCATTCATGGCGGCGGATGGTTTCTAAAGGGTGGAAAATACTAAAAAAGTTACGCATAAAAAAAACGCCGCCCGATTAATAGGCAGCGTTTATTCACTCTGTTTTTGGGTAATGTACCCTATTGTATTTGCGCTAAAGCGCAGGTTTAGGTCATTCTGAGGGTTTCTTCTGCTCTATGCGTACTGACTATCTCGCTCACAGTGGCCATTACTTTGAAGAAACCGCGTACTTCTTCTTCGCTAACTTCAGCCAATACCTGATGGTTAAAATCCAATACCGCTTGCCTACTGTAATTGCGCATTTTTAAGCCTTCCTTGGTTAATTTTATTAAAACGCTGCGACCGTCGTTTGGATTCGATTCTCTTGCAATCAAGGCCTGTTTTTCTAAGCTGTTGAGTAAACGACTTAGTGAGGTGCTTTCCATGCCCATTTTCGGTCCTAGGGAAGTGGAAGGGGTTCCGTTTTTAATATCAATGTTCAATAAAGCAAATCCCATTGCGACGGTGAGACCGTACTGGGCTATTTGCTCATTGTACATTTTTGACAAAGCAATCCAGGATTTCCGGATTTGAAAGTCAAAGGTTTCTTGTGGTTTCATACTTCTAATGATGAAACCAATATACTAAATTATACTATGCGTGCATAGTATA